>Ga0247730_1000008_pt1 | contig 288187 bp, 248 predicted proteins | sample UWRJL073202C2_FD_180959 | JGI IMG/M metagenome (GOLD analysis project Ga0247730, IMG submission 180959) | Plant litter microbial communities from Arlington Agricultural Research Station in Wisconsin, United States - UWRJ-L073-202C-2 | ecosystem: Environmental > Terrestrial > Plant litter >... | reverse complement strand
CGGATTTGACAGCTTCACGCCTCAGCGCGGGGTCGATCGGGCGAAATCCCATAAATCACCTCAGTAGGATGGAAATATCCTACATCGGTGTCCAGAATCATTAAGCCACTACAGGCGCGCTCCTACAGGGCTTAGGTATCGGGTGACGGATCTTGTGACGGGGCTTTATTTATGTGCCGGCGTACCAATGTCTGACAGGTTCCCTTTCAACCCAACGATGGAGTCAGCCCATGGCACAGATCAATGCAGCGGCAAGCGGGACGTTCAGGATTGGTGGCGACCTCGAGGTCAACCGGCTCGGTTTCGGCGCCATGCGCATCACCGGTGATGGCATCTGGGGCGACCCCGCCAACCCGGCCGCGGCGCGTGCGACGCTCGCGAAGCTTCCCGAGCTTGGCGTCAATCTCATCGATACGGCCGATAGCTACGGCCCCTATGTCAGCGAAGATCTCATCCGGGAAGTGTTGCACCCGTACAAGGGCCTCGTCATCGCGACCAAGGGCGGCCTGACCCGTCATGGCCCGAACGTCTGGCCGCCGCTGGGCCGCCCGGAGTACCTGCGCCAGTGCGTGTTGATGAGCCTGCGTCGCCTCGGCGTCGAGCGGATCGACCTCTGGCAGTTGCACCGCATCGATGCAAAGGTACCCCGCGACGAACAGTTCGGCGTCATCAGCGACATGCAGAAGGAAGGCCTGATCCGCCACGTGGGGTTGTCTGAAGTCAACGTGGAAGAGATCGAGGCCGCGAAGAAATTCTTCACGGTCGCCACGGTGCAGAACCTCTACAACCTCGGCAATCGCCAGAGCGAAGCGGTGCTCGACTACGCCGAGAAGAATGACATCGGCTTCATCCCGTGGTATCCGCTGGCATCCGGCGAGCTGGCGAAGGAAGGCTCCCTGCTGTCGAAGGTGGCCGAGAAGAACCACGCGACACCGGGCCAGGTCGCCCTTGCATGGCTGCTCAAGCGTTCACGCGTGATGCTGCCCATCCCGGGAACGGGGAGCGTGCATCACCTGGAGGAAAACGTGAAGGGCGCCACGGTGGAGCTGTCGCAGGAAGACTTCGAGGCGCTCGAGCACGCGGTCAAGAAGTGAGGGGCGCGGTCAAGAAGTGAGGGTACGCGGGAACGGTCGGTCAGGCCGATACGTTCCCGCGATGCTGTCGCGATGCGTCCGGTGCCTTAATGCAACTTCACCGGCGGCAGCGTCGTGTTGCGCAACCAGTCCGCCATCCATAGCGCCATCGCCCGTGGATAACCGTGCAGCGTCACGCGGTGCATGAATTCCAGCGAGACATACAGCACCTTCGCGATCCAGCCCTGCATCGGGATGATGGACTTGCCCTTCGGCAGCGCGGGCAGCTCGCCCGTGGCCTGGCGAATGCCGAGCGATACGAGCGTCCCCTTGGAACGGAACACGTACGGCGCGATCGACTCGCCCCGCAGGGTCTTCGGCAGGGCCTTTGCGAGGTAGCTGGCCTGCTGGTGGGCGGCCTGCGCGGTCGGGGGCACCGTGGCACGGTTCGGGCCATCGGTCGCGGTGGTCGCCAGGGCGCAGTCGCCCATGGCATACACGTCCGGCACGCCCCTGGCGGCGAGGTGCTCGTCGACCACGATACGGCGATCGCGGGACAGCTCGAACGGCCCCAGGTCGTTGACGAGGTCGTGCCCGATGATGCCGGCGGCCCACACCTGGATGTCACACGACACCGTGCTTCCATCCGACAGATGGAAATGGCCGTCTTCGACCGAACCCACGCCCACGCCCAGCCGCAGGTTCACGCCCATGCGCTCCAGGATCTCCTGAGTCGACTTCGACGTGCGCGGGTCGACGGCCGGGAGCACCCGGGGGGCCATGTCCATCAGCGTGATGTCGAGCTTGGATGCCGGATCGAGTCCGCCGTAGCGGTGCATGTCGTTGAAGGCATGGTGCAGCTCGGCCGCGAGCTCCACGCCCGTTGCTCCCGCGCCGACGATGCCGATGCGGATGCGCTGGGTTGGGTCGCCAGCGGTACGCAGCGCCAGCGTCAGGATCTTCCGGCGGAGTACGGCGGCCTGGGTCGGGCTGTCCAGCATGTCGCAGTACTTCAGGACGCCGGGCGTCCCGAAATCGTTCACGCGGCTGCCGAAGGCGAGCACCAGGGTGTCATAGGAAAGCGACCGCGGGGGAAGGATCAGGTCTTCCGAGCGCGACATGCGCACTTCGTCGAGGTCGATGGTCTTTGCCACCGGATCGACGCGCCGCAACCCACCCGGCTCGTAACGGTAGTTATGTTCCTGCGCGTGCGCCAGGAACGGAACCGCTTCCTCGCCGTCACCCAGGAGGCCGGCAGCCAGCTCGTGCAGGCGCGGCTTCCAGAAATGCGTGGGGTCACGGTCGACCAGCGACACGTGCAGTTCGCTGCGCTTTCCCAGCAGGGTCGCCAGCTCGATGCCCGCAGCACCCCCACCGACAATCACCACGCGGTGTGCACCGGTTTTTCTTGAAGCGGCCATCGGTACTCTCCATAAAGATTCCCGACCGAGGATACCGGGTGCCGCGCCGGTGGATTGCGATAGATTGCCGCACCAGCGCCGGTTTGATGGTTTTAACTCAGAAAAGCTTGCCCTGCTGACGAAACGCCGCACCGACCGAGCCGGTCGCCGGTTGCGCGGTACCCCGCTGCTAACGTTTTAAAAAACGTGAAGGAGCGAACCGTGAACTACCTCAGGAACATCCTCGTGGCGAGCCTCGTGGCCGCCATGCCCGCTGCCGCCCTGGCCGATACGGTCGACACGCCGTGGCGTATCCACGTGGGCGCCCATGTCGTCGACCCCTCTTCGGGGACGGGGAAGCTCGCCGGCATGCATGCGAGCGTCGACAGCAGCACCCGCCCGACGGTAAGCATCGAATACATGCTGGACGATGCCTGGAGCGTCGAGGCGCTGGCCGCGGTGCCTTTCAGGCACGACGTGAGCCTCGATGGCCGGAAAGCCGTCACCGCGAAACAGCTGCCGCCGGTGCTGGGCATGAATTACCACTTCCTTGCCGGGCAGGTGGTCTCGCCTTTCGTCGGCGTCGGCATCAACTACACCCACTTCTACGATGCGAAAGGGAAGGGTGCCCTCGACGGGACGTCGGTGGATCTCAAGGACAGCTGGGGCATCGCATGGCATGCCGGCGTGGACATCGCACTCGATGCACGCTGGATGTTCACGGCGGATGTCCGGTACATCGACATCGACAGTCGGGTAAAGGCGGGTGGCGTGCACGTGGGCACCGCGAACATCGATCCGTGGGTCTACGGCGTCAGCGTCGGATACCGCTTCTGAGCACGCGGGACTGACCCTGCTTTTCATCGCGGCATAACGCCGCAACGGATACGTTGTCGCGGTTACGGCAAAGCGACGACACGATGATCGATGTAAAAGCACGCGAGCGCCTGGATGCGCTCATGGAAGGCACGGAGCGCCGCATCCTCGGCGTGGCGGGTACGCCCGGCGCCGGAAAGTCCACCCTGACGGCGCAACTTCTTGCGCATATGGGCAACGCCGCCGTCGTCGTTCCCATGGATGGGTTCCACCTGGCCAACGCCGAACTCGCCCGGCTTGGCCGGGCAGCACGCAAAGGCGCCCCCGATACGTTCGATGCCGCCGGTTACGTCGCCCTGTTGCGACGTCTTCGTGCGCCGGTGCCCGGCGAAACCATCTACGCCCCCGCCTTCCACCGCGAGATCGAAGAACCCATCGCCGGCGAGATCGCCGTGCCGTCCGATATCCGCCTGGTGATCACCGAGGGCAACTACCTGTTGCTCGACGATGCGCCGTGGCTCCCCGTCCGTGAGCTGCTCGATGAAACCTGGTTCGTCGACGTCGACGATGCCCAGCGCCATGAGCAGCTGCTTCAGCGGCACATGCGTTATGGACGCAGCCGACAGGACGCGCTCGACTGGATCGAGAACACCGACGAGCCCAATGCCCGTCGTATTTCGAAGACGGCAGGCCATGCCGACTTCCACGTCCGCGTCAGCCTGGACACGACTGCTTGAACACCCCCATCCGCCACACCCCCCTCAGGAGGCATGCATGCATGCTGTAACGCAAGGCCGGACGGCGTCTGCCGGCGGCAGCACAGGCCTGGTCATCGGCATCGCGGTGATCGCCGCGCTCGGTGGCCTTCTCTTCGGATACGACACGGGCGTGATCGGTGTCGCCTTGCTCGGCCTCGGCCGGGAATTCGCACTCGATGACACGACGAAACAATTCGTCACGGGCGCCATCATCTTCGGCGCCTTGTTCGGGTGCCTCGGCACCGGGCCGCTATCGGACCGCTTCGGCCGACGTCGCATGGTGATCGTCGTGGGCGTGCTTTTCGCGCTCGGTTCCATCGCCTCGGCCATGTCGCCGAGCGTGCCGTTCCTCATCGCCTCGCGCTTCCTGCTGGGCCTTTCCGCGGGCAGTTCCACGCAGATCATCCCGGTGTACATCGCCGAGGTCGCGCCGCCGAAGCATCGCGGCAAGATGGTGGTGCTGTTCCAGTTCATGGTGGTGTTCGGCATCACCGTGGCGTACTTCACCGGATTCTTCCTCGGCGAACACTGGCGCTGGATGTTCGGCCTGGGCGTCGTGCCGGCCGTGATCCTGCTCAGCGGCATGTTCGTGCTGCCGGAAAGCCCGCGCTGGCTCGTCGCCGAAAACCGCAAGGACGAGGCGCGTGGCGTGCTCGAACGCATACGCGGCGATCGCGGTGCGGCCGAGGACGAGGTGCGCGAGATCGAGACCGTCGTCACCAGCGAGCCGATCGGTGGCTGGAAGGACCTCGCCCAGCCCTGGATCCGCCCCGCCGTGATCGTCGGCGCGAGCATCTCCATGTTCTCGCAGATCACCGGTAACAACGCGCTCATCTATTACGCACCGACCATCCTGACCAAGGCCGGCTTCTCCGACCAGGCCGCGATCCTCGGCACGGGCCTCAGCACGATCCTCGTGGTCATCATGACCATGGTGGGCAGCGTGCTGGTGGACCGCGTCGGTCGCCGACGGTACCTCCTGTGGATGATCCCCGGCTCGATCGTGGCGCTGGTGGTCATGGGCTGGCTGTTCCAGGGGCAGGGTCCGACGACGGACTTCACCCGCGGCCTCACGGTGGCCTGCCTGGCGGCTTACCTCATGCTCAACTGCGGCGGATTCGGCGTCTGCATCTGGCTGATCAACTCCGAGGTGTATCCGCTGTTCGTACGCGGCAAGGGGGCCAGCGTCGGCGCTTTCAGCCACTGGTTCTTCGACCTGATCGTGACCCTGACCACGCTGTCGCTGGTGACGTGGCTGGGTGCGACGCACACCTTCTGGCTGTATGCACTGATCTCCGTCGGCGCGCTGGTCTTCATCTACTACCTGGTGCCCGAGACCATGGGCAAGAGCCTGGAGCAGATCGAACACGAGCTGAAGGAAGGTCGCTTCTACCCCTACCAGCAGAAGCGCGTGTCGCGCGGCAGCTGAACAGGCATATCCCGAAGGCCGCCGGAAGGCGGTGCGGGCGAGACGTAGACGAGAACGGCAGCGGCAATCCCGCTGCCGTTTTCATGTCAGGAAAAACGCCGATCCGTGGGCCACGATGGCGACCACACCCCACCAAGGAGAGTCACCATGGTCCGTTCCGCTTTTTGTGCCCTCGCGCTGCTGTTCGCGGTACCGTCCTTTGCCGAAGCGCCATTGCAGGCGTCGCTGCAACACCTCGCCGACCGGGCCCGCCCGGCTCGACTGGGCATCATCGTGATGGACCCGACGACGGGATCGTCGACCCAGGTGAATGGCGAGCACCCCTTCATGATGATGAGCACGTTCAAGGCGCCTGTCGCCGCGGCGGTGCTTGCGCAGGTGGAGCAGGGCAGGCTGACCCTGTCACAGACGGTCCGGCTCGGCCCGGCCGACGTCATCGAAGGCTCGGCCGTCCGTTCGCTGGGCGAGCGCCTCAAGAAGGGCCCGGCCGACGTCAGCGTGGACGAACTGCTCTCCGCATCGGTGACCCAGAGCGATAACACGGCCGTCGATGCCCTGGTCAGGCTCGCGGGTGGCGGTCACGTCATCTCGGCCTGGCTGCGCGAAAAGGGCGTGGCCGGCATGCGCATCGACCTGGGCGAAGGCGACTTCGGGAAGTCGTTCGATCGCCTCGGCTATGCGAAAGCACTGGATGCGCCGGAAAACACGACGACGCTGGAAGGAGCGGCGACGTTCCTGCGCAAGCTGCAGGGCGGCGAGTTGCTGTCACCCGCCTCGACGACGAAGTTGCTGGGCCTGATGACCTCGCAGGTCATCCCGAACCGCATCCGCGCGGGCCTTCCCGCCGGCTATTCGATCGCCGACAAGACGGGCACGGGCCCGACGGTGGATGGCCGCCTCGCGGCGTGGAACGATATCGGCATCGTGACGGCGCCGGACGGCCGGAAGATGATCGTGGCGGCGTTCCTGCGCGATTCGACGGCGACGCAGGCGGAACGCGAGGCGCTCTTCGGCGACCTGGGCAGACTGGTCGCCGCCCGCCTGAAATAACGCCGACGCGGGCTGATCAGCCACGCCGTGCGATGCCGGCCGCGACGCCCGAAGGGGACGCGGCCGGCCGGTCGAGACCGATTACTTCTTCACGAACGCCAGCAGGTCGGCGTTGAGCACATCGGCGTGCACCGTCAGCATGCCGTGCGGATAGCCCTTGTAGACCTTCAGCTCGGCACCCGGCACCAGCTTGGCCGAGAGCAGCGACGCGTCGGCGATCGGCACGATCTGGTCGTCGTCGCCATGCATGATCAGCGTCGGTACCGAGATCTGCTTCAGGTCTTCGGTGAAGTCGGTTTCCGAGAAGGCCTTGATGCCTTCGTAGTGGTTCACCGCGCCGCCCATCATGCCCTGGCGCCACCAGTTGTCCACGACGCCGTCGAGCGTCTTGGCACCGGTGCGGTTGAAGCCGTAGAACGGAATGGGCACTTCGCGGTAGAACTGGGCGCGGTTTTCCGCCAGGCCCTTGCGGAAGCCATCGAACACCGAGATGTCGAGGCCGCCCGGGTTGCCCGCGGTCTTGAGCATCAGCGGGGGAACGGCACTCACGAGCACGGCCTTGGCCACGCCATGCGCCTTGCCGTGCTTCGCGACGTAACGAGCCACTTCGCCGCCACCCGTGGAGTGGCCGATGTGGATCGCGTTCTTCAGGCCGAGGTGCTCGACCACCGCTGCGGCATCGGCCACGTACGTGTCCATGTCGTTGCCCTTCGACGTCTGCGTGGAACGGCCATGGCCACGACGGTCATGGGCGACCACGCGATAGCCGTGCAGCAGGAAGAACATCATCTGCGCGTCCCAGTCATCGGACGAGAGCGGCCACCCGTGATGGAACACGATGGGCTGGCCGGTGCCCCAGTCCTTGTAATAGATGTCGGTACCGTCTTTCGTGGTGATGTAAGACATGGCGTCTTCCTTCTGGTGGGTAATGGTGGACGCCCCCGCAGGTGCGGAGGCCTTCGTGACCGGCGCAGGCGTGGCCATGATGTTCGTGCCGACCAGCAGCGTGCCGGCGGCGAGGGCGCCGGCATTGAGCACGAAGCTGCGGCGCCGCGGGTCGTGATCCGATCCGGAGTCGGGGTTATGGGTCATGAGCGTGGTTCCCTAGGATGGCGTGCTTCTTTTTAAGGGAATCACGCCCGGCGCGGATAGCACGCAACCACCACTTTTTTTACGGAAGCGCGGACTGTTCCTCGACGGTCAGCGTGCTTTCCGGCACGGCCTCGAGGCGGGCGCGGGGAATGGGCTCGCCATTGCCGTCGGAGATGCCGTAGGTGCCCTCGGCGATTTTTGCCAGCGCGCGGGTAATGGCCGGTAGCCGGGCTTCGCCATGTGCCAGCAGTGCTTCGTCGCGATCCTGCTGGGCAAGACGCTCGCCGTCGTCGCCGAAGTCCTGTGGCTCATTGCCTGCTGCGTCCTGCCACTGCTTTTCGTCCGTGCCCGCGGCATCGCCGGTGGCGATGATCCGTGCACGCAACGCTTCGAGTCGCTGGCGCTGGGATTCGATAAACGTGGCATCGAGTTGGGACATGGATGACTCCTTCTGAAGTTGCAGGTTAGCCGGGCATGTTTACGCCAGGTACCCGCTCTTGCCTTGTGAATTCGGACCGCGCCGTTGCGCGCGCCTGCATGCCTGACCTCAGGTGGTCGGTGAAGGACAGCCTGCCATCGTCGATCTGCCCGATCGGCAGGGCGTGGCGGCCGGGAGCTCAGCGCGTGTCCTTGCGCACGCGCGAGCGCTCGGCATACAGCTGCTTGTCCGCGCGCGCGATGACGGCATCCAGCGGCTCGTCGCCGTGGCGGAAGGCGGCGCCCAGGCTGAGACTCACGCCGCGGTGCTCCTGTAGCGACATGGACCGGACCAGGATATCCGGCAGCCGGGACGGGTCGTCCACGGAGACGAGGAATTCATCGCCGCCGAGACGCACCACGACATCGTGCGGCCCGCATGCCGCGCGCAGCAGGTCGACGACCTCGACCAGGATCTCGTCGCCGCGCTGGTGCCCGAGGGTATCGTTGATCTGCTTGAAGTGATCCACGTCGACGACGACGCATCCCCACTCGCGGCCCGGGCTCATCGACCTTTCGAGGTCGGCGAGGTAGCGGCGGTTCATGGCGCGCGTCAGCGGGTCCATCGTCGACCATTCGACCAGTGTGCGCTCGTAGTTCTGCTGCTCGGTCACGTCCTGCGCGTGGCCCACGACATACGGCACCTCGGCATCGGTATCCAGCACGTTCTGGAAACGCCAGTAGCGGATCGTTCCGTCCCGTGCCGTGAGCTGCATGATCCCGGTTTCCACGCGGTTCTTCTGTATGTTTTGCAGATAGCGCACGAGGGAATCGGTTCGGCCCGGCGACAGGAAGTCGGCGAGGTTCCGTCCCATCATGTCGGCGACGTCGTAACCGAGGGATGCGGCCGCGGCGGGATTCACCGCGAGCAGGGTGCCGTCGAGCTCGTGTGTGCAGATCAGGCCCAGTGAATACTGGAAGAGCTTGCGGAAGCGGTGTTCACTGGTTTCCAGCGCGAGGGTGGCGCGCTTCCTGTCCGTGACGTCCTGGATGGCACCGGCAAGCCGCACGGCCTTGCCCGCACGATCCCTCTGGATCGAGCCCACCGTGCGCACCCAGACGGAACGGCCTGCGGCCGTCACGAGGGGCAGCACGAGATCCCACGGCGTGCCCGATGCCATGGCTTCCTCGAGCGCTGCGGCGATGCTGGCCCGTCCCTCGGGCGAATAGAAACGGATGCCTTCTTCCAGCTCCGGCTGGTATCCCGGTGGAAGGTCGTGGATACGACACGTCTGCGCCGACCAGCGGACGGCGTTCGTCAGCAGGTCGACCTCCCAGCCGCCGACACCGGCAACCTGGCCGGTACGCTCCAGGAACTGTTGTGCCGCGCCGAGCTCTTCGCTGAGCGCCTCTGACACGGCCGCCTGGTGGCGCGCCTCGCGGGTCTCCGTGAGTGCCGCCTCGCGCTGGCGGATCAACTCGGCACGCTGCTGCAGCGCCAGCGAGGCCGCCTCGCCCAGCTGCGTCAGGATGGCGACCTGCGAGCGGGTGAGTCGGCCCGGCTCCGAATCCACGACGCAGAGGGCACCGAGCGTGGTGCCGTCCCCGAGCTGTATCGGCACGCCGGTATAAGCCCGCACCATGGGGCCTCCGACGACCAGCGGGTTTGCCGAAAAGCGCTCGTCGAGGTGTGTGTCCGGGATTTCGACGACGCGGCCCGAGCGCACCACGTACTCGCAGAATGCATGCTCGCGGGGCGCTTCGGTCACGCCCGGCAACCCCAGGTTCGCCTTGAACCACTGCCGCGATTCGTCGATCAGGCTGATCAGTGAAATGGGCCGTCCGGCCACGTCCGCGGCCGCGCGCACCAGCGCATCGAACAACGGTTCGGGTGGACTGTCGAGCACCTCGAGCCCTTGCAGGGCCCGGAGGCGAGCTTCTTCGTTGTAGCCCTGGGAGTGCATGGCGACCACGGCAGACCTCTCGACATCCGGAACGGCATCCCTGACGTTAGCTTCCCCATGCGAAGACGGCGTGCATGGCGGCAAGGCCATCGGGCGCGGCGGAATGCCACCCCGGCTTTCACAGGCTGTCGATTGACTCCGGCTGCACCTATCGTCGACTTTTACCGGCTTGTGTTCGGAACGGAATAAAACATGGCCTGGTTTCCCAAGCGCGCCGCGTTCGCGTATCTCCTGATGGTCGCGGCGACGCCGGCAATGGCGTTGCAACAGACGACAGCCGGTGCATCCGCCTCCATCACACCGCAGGAAGCGCATCGCGCGGCCGCCGTGCTCGAGGACGAACACAAGCGGGCGGAGACGCTTCGCACGCTCAAGGTCATCGCGGACTCGGCGCCCGCCGCGTCGACGTCGACAGCGGGTACGGCGGCGACGCCTGCCGCAGCACCTGTGGCCGCTCCGTCGGGAACCCAGGTCGCCGCCGCATCCGCAGCCGTCGCGCCTGCGGCGGCATCCACCGTCGCCGCGCCGGCGAAGGATGCACCACTGGAAGCCGATGGCCTGACGGCGCGCGCGCTGCGCGACATCGGGGAGTGGGTCGACGGACTCGGCGGCCAGCTCGACCAGGTCAAGGCGGCCGCCCTATCGTTGCCCGTTGTCATCGGCGGGGCGCTGGAGGGGGCGGCCACGGGGCCGCACCGGGTCATGCTGCTGAAGCTGCTGGGCATCCTCGCGGGCGTCTTCGTCGTGGGCCTGGGCCTGGAATGGGTCCTCGTGCGGCTGTTGCGTCGCCCGCGCAATGCGCTGCTTGCCCATGCCGAGGCCGCCGATGCGGCGGAGCTGCGCAAGCAGGTGGCCGATGCACGCGCATCGGCGGAGGCTGCGCGACAGGCGAACGTACGTGCGGCGGAAACCGACGTGGCGGAAGGCAGGGCCGGTACGAGCGAACCGGCACCCACCGGCGATAACGTCGCCGTGGTCGTGACCCACCGCGATGGCGTCGAGCGGGTCGAAGCCGTGCCCGTGGCGGCCGGTGATGGCGGCTCGGGCGGCGGCGGTGCAGCGACGACGGATACCGCGCCTGCGCCCGCGCCGGCCACCGCGCCGGCCCGGCCCGATACCTCGGGCACGCACCTGCGCACGCTGCGCCATCTTCCCTTTGCCGTGGCCTCGCTGCTGCTCGACCTGCTTCCGGTGGCACTCTTTTTCCTGGCGGCCGCCCTGTTGCTGCGGTCGCTCGCCGCCGATGGTTCGAAGACGTACCTGGTGACCAGCGGGTTCATCGATGCGTACGTGACGGTCCGCGCCGGCATGGCGATCCTTCGCCTGCTGGTATCGCCCGTGGGCCACGGCCTGCGGCTGCTGCAGATGGGGCAGGGCACCAGCAAGGCCGTCGTCGCATGGGTGCGACGCATCCTTGTCATCGGTGCCTTCGGCATCGCACTCGCCGACGCCATGGGTCACCTCGGTGGCGGTGCCCCCGAACGCACGGCACTGATCAAGCTGGTCTCCCTGGTCGTGCATGTCTGCGTGGTCATCCTCATCTTCCGGGTACGCCGGCCGGTGGCAGCGCACATCCGTGCCGCAGCCGGTGCAGAAGGCACGATTGCCTCGGCGCGTAACTGGCTGTCACAGGTATGGGCCTTTGCCGCCAGCGTCCTGGTCATGGGCCTGTGGGTCGTATGGGCACTCGGCGTGGAAGATGGCTTCCCCAAGCTGCTGCATTTCGTGGGTGCATCCGCCGCCGTGATCGTCGTCACGCGCGTTCTTTCCGTCGTCGTGCTGGGTGCCGTCACCCGCGCCTTCGAACCGAAGGACGCGGGCAAGGACGCCACCGGTGCGCCGGCCGCGAGCGCGGCAGCGAGCCGTATCGACGTCCATCGTTACTACCCGCTCGCACGCGCGGTCGTGACCCTGGTCATGACGGTCTGCGGCCTGATCGCCCTTTTGCAGGTGTGGGGTGTCGATGCGCTGGCCTGGTTCTCGAGCGGAACGCTGGGCCGCAGTGTCGCTTCCGCCTGCCTGACCATCCTGGTGGCGGCCGTGTTCGCCATCCTCGTGTGGGAACTGGCGAATGCGGGGGTAAACCGGCGCCTGTCCCGCTGGGTGGACCAGGGCGACCTGGTGCGTGCGGCCCGGTTGCGCACGCTCGTGCCCATGCTTCGTACCTGCCTGCTCGTCGTCATGGTCCTGATCGTGGGCCTGACCGCCCTCAGCCAGATCGGCATCAATACGGCGCCGCTGCTTGCAGGTGCGAGCATCATAGGCGTGGCGCTGGGCTTCGGTTCGCAGAAGCTGGTCCAGGATTTCATCACGGGTATTTTCCTGCTCATGGAAAACGCGATGCAGGTCGGTGACTCGGTCACCGTGGCCGGTGTCTCCGGCAGCGTCGAATACCTCTCCATCCGCACGGTGCGCATCCGCGGCAGCGACGGCTCGCTCTACATCGTGCCCTTCAGCTCGGTGACGACGGTGAACAACACGAACCGTGGCCTGGGTAACGCGGCACTGAAGATCAGCCTCGGCTACGACACCGATGTCGGGCAGGCCATCGACGAGCTGAAAAAGCTGGGTGCGGACATGCGCAGCGATCCGGCGTTCAAGGACCTCATCCTCGCGGATATCGAGGTATGGGGCGTCGATGCGGTAGACGGTTCGATGTTCACGCTGGCCGGCCAGATGCGCTGCACGGACAAGGGTCGCTGGGGCGTACAGCGCGAGATGAACCGTCGCATCCTCGAGCGGTTCCGAGCGATCGGCATCCCCGTGGCCAACCCGCATGCCAACGTGCTGCTGACGCAGGCCGGCGTGTCGGTAACGCCGGTCGACGAAGGCGACGCCAGCGGTAGTTGATCACGACGGTCTCACATAGCTGAATGATGCGGGCCCGCAGGATTGTGCGGTTCGTCTCACCCCTTTATCGTCTCCGACGCTAATGTCGAATGGATGGACGACCATGGGAAGGGGTGACACGTTGAAGTACGGAATTCGCACAGGGTTGGCGGTGGCTATCGGGCTGGCGGGCACGGCCGCCGGGGCCATGGCCCAGGATGCGCCGGCAGGCGATATCCCGGCTGTCGTCAAGGCGATCATGCAGGACCAGTACGGCGACGATTTCGATGCGAAGAACGCCTGCTGGGCCTTCACGCACGACGACGGCCAGGATGGCCCGACGAAATACTGCATGCGCGCGGAGAAGCCGGATGTCGTCGATACACCGGCCGGCAAGGTCCTCTATCTGCGCGCCATCAACGTGGCTACCGCAGGTGACGGCTACAACGCCCCGCAACCCGGCCTTATGGGCGCCTTCAGGGTGCGACTGGGTGGCAGGCAGGGCTGGACGTACACGGGGCTGGACAACGCCATGGAATACGGCTCCGCGGGCGAGTGCGGTTGCAGCAAGGCCGCGCTGGTGAAGCTGAGCGATGCCGGCGATTACGGCTGGCTGTTCGCGACGGGCCTGTCGAGCCAGGGCGTGACCGCATCGCGGTATTCACTCGTTGCTTCCGTCAAGGGTGACATGAAAGACATCAGCAGGGTACCGCAGGTGCGCGAAGGTGCGCAGGACACGGCATACGAGGTGAGCGTGAAGCCCGTCGCGGGCAAGGGCTTCTACCCGCTGCATGTCGTGAAAAGCAGGGCGAAGGCGACGGTCGACGCGTTCGACATTCCGTTCGATGCCGCCAAATCCGTGTATGCCCTGCCTGCGGGGCGCTGAATACTCGCCGCTAGCCACCTGGCCGGTAGTCACATAAGGAGCGTGTCATGGCAGATCCCACCCTCACCGATACCCGATTCGCCGCTGCACGGCAGGAACTGGTCGATGCCGCCAACAAGGCAGGCGCCGCTGTGGAAGCATTCCAGGAAAAGCATCACCTTGCAGTCGATGGCCTCGTGGGCAGCGCCACCGTGCGGCAGCTGGAGGTTCAGATGCACAAGCACGAGGAGAACGAGCAGGCGCACGACGCGAAGCTCGATGTGATCGCCGCCCGCATGACCACGGACGCGCATCCGCCCGAGGCGAAGCGCTCCCTGCTGAGCGACGAAGGGCATCCCGACAATCCGCTTTTCAGGCAGGCCTTCGCTGGCATGCAGAAAGTGGACGTGGAGCGGGGACGCGCCTCGGACGGTGCGACGCATAACGTCTCCGCTGCGCTCACCAGCGAGGCCCGCGCGCGCGGGCTGGATCGCATCGATTACGTCGTGCTCAGCGAGGACGGTTCGCGAGCATGGGCGGTGCAGGGCAATCCGAACGATCCCTACAAGCGGTATGCCGACGTGGACCTGCCGCAGGCGGTCAACCAGACGATGGCGCAGTCATCGGCGCGCTGGGACGACGTGGTCTCGCAGCAGGCCAGCCAGCTCCATACGGGGCCGTTCCACGCCCCGCAGGCAGCGGAAGTGCAGCACACGCGTCAGTAAGTCGGGGGCGCGGCGGCACCGACGACGCGGAGGCACAGTCCTTCATACGGGTCGAGGTGGATGTGCAACACGCCATCCTCGCCCACATCGCCTTCCAGCGTTTCATTCAGCAGGTCGACGACCGGGCCGGCAGCGACGTTCTCCAGCACCAGCCGTTCGTCGATCGGTTCGGCGCTGAAGTTGAGCGCGGTGATCTGGATGCCGCGACCGGCCGGAAGGTCGTGGAGCATGACGAGCAGGCCCGGAGCCAGTACATCGGGGATCGGTCGCTGGTGGCTGCTGGCCAGGCCGCACGCCTGCCGCACCGTCAGCAGGTGCCTGACCCGGCTCGCGAAAGAGTCGCTGTCTTCGAGCTGGGCACGCAGGCTGCCGTACAGCGTGCGGGCGCGTGGCAGCCCTTGCGCCGATGCGGTGGCATCCGGGTCCAGGTCCATCAGGTCATAGGCACCCCGGTTGATCCACCGCGTGTCGCCATCGACGACCAGCGACTCGACCTCGGACGGGGGCAGCGTCAGCGCGCCGACGATGTCCCAGCCCGAGATGGCGAAAACACCGGGCTGCAGTGCGTTGAACATCACGAGGAGGAAGTGGAGCTTGCGGATCTGCTCGATGTCCGCCGGCGTCAATGCCTCGAGATCCCGGAGCCCGAGGATCGCGGCGGCAATGCTGGCCGTGGTGCAGGCGATGCCGTTCGTGACGAACCGCAGGTTATACGGCGCGTGCTCGCCACTGAGGCGCTCGTACATCTGCTCACGGATCTGCTCGCGAAGCAGGCCGCCGGGCAGCGTCTGTCCCTTGTAGAAGAACGGCGTGGTCGCATGCGTCGTCCAGAAATGCACGAGCTCGAGCGTCAGCTCGTCATGGTTCTGCATGGCGTGGATCAATGACGCAGGGTCGATGCCGAACTGGTGCACCGTGCGCAGCATCAGCCGCAGGAACTCGGCATCGCCGGTCGCCAGCGCGTGCTGTACGGCCGGCCGGGTGATGAAGTCATAGGACAGGTCGGCGCCGCCATGGGACATGGCCGCGATGTCGTCCACGGTGAGGTTCAGTTCCTGGAAGCTGAAGCCGCCCGCCTTGCGCACCATGCCGGCGATGATCTGGTTACCGGTGATGGACAGGGGATGGCTCTCCGACCACGCCGGGCCACCGGCCCGACGTTCGATGCCGAGGAATCCGTTGGCATCCAGTCGCAGGCCGCGCGCGCCCATCACGTCGAGGCTGTGCAGGGCATCGCCGATGACGAGCTGCTGCGCGGCGAACGACGGGTCGAGCCAGTTCAGCGCCGGCTGCCCTTCCTTGAAATAATGGAGGTAGACCCACCGGCGTGGCTTGCCGTCGACACCCGTGACGACGGTGGTGGCACTCCAGTCGGTATCCTTGACACCGGGTTCGAGGAAGATGACCCGCTGCAGCTGGCCGACGATGTAGCCCTTGTCACGCAGGGCGTCGACCACCAGCGGACCGAGGTTGATCGAGTCACGCCCTTCGGGCACGTCCGGCATGAGCCCCCAATCTTCCTCGCGTATCTCGACCATGTGGTACAGGCCGGGATAGTCGCCATACGCGAGTTCCGCGAGGCGAAAATCGGCGCCCTTGCCGGTATGCGAAGGGATGACGTCGTCGATCACGATGCCGCTGAAGACCGATGCCATGCGCGAAATCGCATGGAATTCCTCGCTGGTACCGAACGCCTCGTCGGTGTCGAGGCCGATGCGGTCGAAATGCCCGTCGATCGTCGGCGTCTTCTCGCGGCCGCGCAGGCCGCCGGCTTCCTTCGTCGGGCCGACATGCATGCCCTGGACGCCAAGGGCGGACAGCGCATGCCAGAGGTCGTGCTCGCCCAGTGCCGCGAGGACCGACTGCCCGGGTCGGGTGACCAGCGACGCCGGATACGCCGTGAACCAGACCGATGCCATCTCGGAAGCACTCCGCCCGCGGCTCTCGGCATACGGAAAGGCCCAAAGGCGCCCCTGTCCGCCGTACAGCTTCGCCCGCTCGCGCGCCTTGGCGAGCATGGATCGCTCGAGCAGCCAGGACACGTCTTCGTGGGTAGTGTGGGTCATCGTCTGGGCACGCAAGGAAGGAAAGGCCTTCATCGTAGGGTCGAAACGGTGCAGGAACGGTGTACTCACACCAACGGCAGCACCAGGCAGACGCGCGTCCCGCGTGCCGGTCGTGCGGATATGAGGATGTCACCGCCATGCTCCCGCGCCGCGGAGCGCGCACTGGCCAGCCCCAGTCCCACGCCCCCCGTCGACCGGTTGCGCGATGACTCGATGCGGAAGAACGGCCGGAACACCGCTTCCGCCAGATCCGCCGGAATGCCTGGCCCCTCGTCGTCGATCTGTATCTCGATGCGGTCGGGCAGGATCCGGATGGCCACCGACGCGTTGCCACCGTATTTGATCGCGTTATCGATGAGGTTGGCCAGCGCGCGCCGCAATGCCAGCGGCCTGCCGACATAGGCGACGGGTGGCGGCGGGGCCAGCCGTACGTCGTGCCCGCCGTCGCGGAAGTCGTCGACCACCGTGTTGACCAGTTCGGAAAGATGGAACCGGGTCGTTTCTTCCGGGGTCCCTTCCTCGCGAAAGAAGGCGAGCGACGCATCGACCATGGCCTGCATCTCGTCGACGTCGCGGAAGAGCTTGCGTTGCTGCTCCTCGTCGTCGATGAACTCGCCGCGGAGGCGCAGGCGGGTCAGCGGCGCGCGCAGGTCATGGGATATCGCCGCAAGCAGTTCGGTACGCCCGGACAGGTTCCGCTGGATGCGCGCCTGCATCTCGTTGAACGCCTGGGTGGCGATGCGGAACTCGACCGGCCCGATGGAAGGCATGGGTGCTGCATTGACGTCGGTTCCGAAACGCTGCGCCTGTCGCGCGAACTGCTGCATCGGCCGGGCGAGGCGCCGGCTGGCGACGGCCGCGACGCACAGGCTGCAGATGAGCACGAACGACGCGGTCAGGATGGTGCGCGGAACGCCGTCGAGGCCCCAGCTGCGCTGGGGTGCCACGAACTGCACCCATGAGCCATCCGACATGTTGATCGCCAGCGAGTACTGCGCGAGGCGCTGCCCGGATAGTCCGGGGTCGCCCGGTTCATAGCCAAGTACGCGTGCCGTGGGTCGGCCGAGCAACGCCTGCACTTTCGCCATGCCGGAGTGGTAGGTCGCGCCATAGATCGGGCTGGGCAGCGAGGCGTCATCGGGGAACCAGCGTGCCGAGAACACGTCGTTGTCGGCGGCAGCTGCCAGTTTCGGGCGAAGATCGCGTGGGGCGGCCTCCAGGACGCGGACCACGGCGGCCGCCTGCTCGAACAGCCCGGACTGCACGATGCTCGGGCGGGCCCACACGCCGGCGAACTGCACGAAAGCGGCGTTCATGCAGGCGGTGACCATGACGGCCACCAGGATGTTCACCGCGAACCACCGTCCGATGGTGTCGGACGACCACGCGTCGAGCCGCATCACGCACGTTCCACGGTCGTGGCGAAGATGTATCCGACGTTACGCACCGTGCGGATGATCTCCGGGTCGGACGGGTCTTCCTCGATCTTCCGGCGTAGCCGGCTCACCTGCACATCGATGCTCCGGTCGAAGGCTTCGTGGGCGGGCCCGCGCGACAGGTCGATCAGCTGCTCGCGGGTGAGCACGCGCTGCGGATGCTGCGCAAAGGTCACCAGCAGGTCGAATTCGCCACCGGACAGCGGCGTGAGCGTGTGGTCCGACGAACGCAGTTCGCGGCGCAGGATGTCGAGCCGCCAGCCGCTGAAGCGAAGCGCGGGCGCGACGCCGGTATCCGCCCTGGGACCCGTGCCGCCGCTCCGGCGCAGGACGGCGCGGATCCGCGCCACGAGTTCGCGTGCATCGAACGGCTTGGTGACGTAGTCGTCCGCACCCAGTTCGAGCCCAACGATACGGTCGGTGGTTTCCACCACGCCCGTCACCATCACGATGGGGATCTTGTGGTCTTCGCGAAGTCGCTTGCACAGGCTGAAGCCATCTTCGTCCGGAAGCATCACATCGAGGATGGCCAGGTCGAACGACGCGCGCGCCAGGCAGGCGTCCATCTCGGCACCGCAGCTCGCCGTCTGGGTTTCGAAGCCATGGCGAAGCAGGAACCGCTGAAGCAGTGAGCGGATTTCTTCGTCGTCGTCGACTATGAGGATGCGTTGCATAGCGGCTGTTATAAACGGATAGGGCGATGAGCGGGCGATTATTTCGGTCCTGAAACAATACGTCGAGGCAGAAGCAAAGCGGCAAAACCCCGTACGCAGCGAAGCGTCAATCTCCGGCCATTCCCACTGGAGCACGTCACATGCAGCCCGCCCCGACCCCGTTCAAGCGCGCGGCCGCCGCCGCGTCGATCCTGGCCCTGACCCTCGGCACCACCGCCTGCTCGAATGCCCGCAACGAACCTGTGAACCGGGGTATCTTCGCCTTCAACCAGGGCCTCGACCACGTGATCCTGCGGCCCGTGGCACGCGGATACTCGCATGCACCCGTGCCGGTGAAGCATGGCGTGCGCAACTTCGTGCGTAACATGCAGGAGCCGGTGGTCTTCGCCAATGACGTGCTGCAGGCGAATTTCCTCCGTTCGCTCAACACGGTCGGCCGGTTCGCGGTCAACAGCACGGTGGGCATCGCCGGCATCTTCGACGTGGCCCGGCACTGGGGCATGCCTTACCACGGGGCCGACCTGGGCCAGACCTTCGGGGTATGGGGCATGGGGCCCGGCCATACCGTGGAGCTGCCTCTCTTCGGCTCGTCGAACGTGCGCGATGCCGTCGGCAGGATCCTCACCATCGGGCTCGATCACCTGGGCGACAACTCGGACACCGTGCAGACGCTCGAGACCGTGCAGGCCGTCGGCGGCATCGTCGATGGTCGCGCGAGTGCGCTGCCGCTTACCGACCAGCTGTCGCAGTCGCCGGATTATTACGCGGCCCTGCGCGACAACGCAGCCACCCGCCGTGCGCGCTTCGTGGAGGAGGGGAAAGACGGTGCCGTGAGGCAGCCGACGAAACCCGGCGACGACCGTGCCGCCTCCGGCCTGCCCATGAACTGACGGGAACGCTAGCGCAGGCTGGCCGAGGCCGCCTTGCGCAAGGCCTGGCCCAGCTGCTGCAGCGTGGTCGAGCGCACGGCGGCATGCTGCCAGTACAGGGGAACGTCGATCGGCCGTGCCGGGTCGACGATGGCTATCGCCTTTGCCTGCAGGGCGGGCTCGAGTAGCCCCTCCGGAGCCAGGCACCAGCCCAGCCCGAGCGCAGCGGCAGCGACGAAACCGTTCGATGTCGGCAGGTAATGGACCGGCGGCGATACGCCGGCGCGCGTGACGCGTCGTATGAAGCGCGCCTGGAGATCGTCCTTCCGGTTGAAGACGATCATGGGTGCCCGGGCCAGTGACGCGGCGTTGAACCCTTCCTTGAGGTACCGGCCAATGAACGGCGGCGAGGCAATGGCGTGGTAGCGCATGACACCGAGCGGCTGCACGTTGCAGCCCTGCAGCGGCCTACTGGCCGACGTCACGGCGCCGAGCACCGTGCCGGCACGCAAGAGGTCCAGCGTATGGTCCTGGTCATCGACGCGTACGTCGAAGAGTGCGCCGTGTTCGAGGTGCATCGCGGCGAGGGCGGGAAGCAGCCAGGTTTCCAGCGAGTCGTCGTTCACGGCGATGGCGAGCGGTGCGGGCCGCGAGGCAGAGGCCGCGGCGTCCGGCACGAGCTCGGCGTTGGCTTCCGCTTCGAGTAGCTGCATGGGGCGCACGTGGCGCAGCAGCCGTTCACCGGCCGGAGTAGGGCGGCAGGGCGCATGGCGGATCACGAGCACCTGGCCCAGCCTGTCTTCCAGTGCGCGGATGCGCTGCGAGATGGCCGAGGCCGTCACGTTGAGGCGTCCGGCGGCCCCCTCGAAGCTGCCTTCCTCGAGGACGGTGGCGAACGCGGCAAGCTGCGGATGGAGGAGATCCATGGCGGGGCCCTGATTAGAAAAACTAATGATCGTCGAGAATAATGAGTTTGGCTAATGCACGCAGGGCCTTCACCATGGCGCATCCGCTCAGGGCTTATTCGTCATGTCTTACACCGCAGCACTATCCGGCTTCCTCATGGGCGCCGGCCTTATCATTGCCATCGGCGCGCAGAACGCCTTCGTGCTCCGCCAGGGGCTGAAGCGCGAGCACGTGGGTCTGGTGGTCGCCGTATGCGTCTTCGGCGACGTGACCCTGATCCTCCTCGGCGTGGCGGGCATCGGCACGCTCGTGCAGCGTTATCCCCTGTTACTGCAGGGGCTGCGCTTCGGCGGGGCCGCCTTTCTCGCGACGTACGCCTTCATGGCGGCGCGCCGGGCATGGCTGGGCCATGTCTCGCTGGCGCCATCGTCGATGGTTGTTCCGGACTGGCGCCGGACCATACTCGCCTGCCTCGCCTTCACGTTCCTCAACCCACACGTGTACCTCGACACCATGGTGCTGCTGGGCAGTATTTCCACGCGTTACCCCGGCGCCTCCCGGTGGGCATTCGCCGGCGGCGCATGCCTCGCCAGCATCAGCTGGTTCACCCTGGTCGGTTACGGGGCGCGGGTGCTGCAACCGGTGTTCCGCAACCCCGTCGCGTGGCAGGTGCTGGACGCGTCGATCGCGATCTTCATGGGCGTGCTCTGCCTGTCGCTGCTGTTCAGGCCCCTGGCGTGACCTGGCACGTCGCCTGATACGGGGCGCGGCCTGGCTCGGGGCGCGGGGGCGCGGCCTGGCTCTGGGCACGGCATGGTCCGGGGCGCGGCCTGGTACGTGGCGTCCGCTCTCATAGAGAGAGCGCAGCGGTGCAACATGGGCGGCGCGGGCCTGTCGCCGTGTACTATTTCCGCCCATGAATCGCGCCGATCACAATCCCGCCATCGATGCCCTGCGCGGGGCTGCCATCCTGCTGGTCATGCTGCTGCACTACAGCCTTTCATACCGGTTGCATGACAGTCCGTTGCAGGCGCTGATACCGGTAGGGACGCTTCGCACGATCTTCTACAACGGCAACTATGGCGTCTCGATCTTCTTCGTGATCTCCGGGTTCCTGATCACGACGAATGTTTTCCGGCGCTACGGCTCCCTGGCGCGTGTGGACGTGATGCACTTCTACAGGCTGCGGTTATTCAGGCTGTATCCGCTGGTGGTCATGGCCCTGCTGATCATCGCGGCGCTTGGCGCGGCGGGGTTTTCGCATTTCAACAACGCCATTGACCACAAGCCGCTGGGTTTCGGGTTTTTCCTGCTGGCGAATTTCTCCGTGCTCACGTTCTGGCACAACGTGCTGATGGAGAACGCGGGGTACTTCAATTATGCGATGAACATCTACTGGTCGCTGTCGGTCGAAGAAGTGTTTTACCTGGCCTACCCGCTGGTGCTGCTGGTGGCGCGACGGCGGTGGCAGCTGGTCGTTCTTGCCACGCTGTGCATCGTGGCTGCGCCGGTCTACCGCTGGGTGCATCGTGACGACGAGCTCTTCTATCTCTACGGAAATGTGGCATGCCTGGACATGCTGGCCTACGGATGCATCGCTGCGGTGATCGCTCGCGCCGCCGTGATCCGTGCACGCATGCGCCGGCTTCTGGGCGGCACGCTGCTGGTCGTGATGGCCCTCGTCTACATGCAGGGTATACCGGGCAACGAGGCGCTGGGAGCCTCGATGCTTGGTGTCGCGACGGCGGCATTACTTGTATGTGTGTCCCGTGGAACATCGCAACGTGGAGGAAGACTTGCCGCGCCGCTTGCGTGGCTCGGGGCCCATAGCTACGAGCTCTATCTGTTCCACATCGTCGTACTTGGCGTCATGATCGACCTGGTACCCAGAACCGCGATGGCGTACGGGTGGAAGCTCCCCATGCTTGCCGTCTTCCTGACAGTCTCGGCGTTCTCTGCGTGGATCGCCGCACGCTTCGTCGGCGACCCCTTCAATCGTTACCTGCGGGCGAGGTACGGCGAGCTCATGCGCCATTCTCCCGCGCACCCGATTCCGCCAGCGATTTCACCAGCGCGAGGAGCTCCTTCCGGCTTACCGGCTTCTGAAGGAACGGCAGGGCCGTGAACGGGTGGGGCAGGTCGCCCGGCTCGTGGCCCGAGATAAAGGCCACGGGGACGTCTTTCGCCAGGAGCGCCGTGGCGACGCCCAGCGACGTACCGCCGAGGATGTCGACGTCCAGCAGCGCCACGTCCGGGCGCTGCCTGACGATATAGGCGAGCGCCTCCGCCTCGGTCGTCGCGGGCTCCACGGTCACCGAACCCGAGTCCTCCAGCACCATCTGGAACGCAGCTGCTAGCAGTTCGTCGTCTTCGACGATAAGGCAGGTTTTGGGCATCGGGGCTGCAATGTTCATGAGGCGGGGATTCCGTGGGCTGTGGCCCCACGGTCCCGTTCGCAGCGTCAACGCGGCGTCGCCGGAACGCGAGCATCATCTTCCCCCCTCGCGCTTGTGCAGGGCACGCTGTTCCATCCAGTCATAGAGGACGGGTAGCAGGACGAGGGTGAGCAGGGTCGAAGTCAGTAGCCCGCCGACGACCACCGTCGCCAGCGGGCGCTGGGTTTCGGCACCGACACCCTGGGAGAAGAGCATGGGCAGCAGGCCCAGGATGGCGACGCTGGCGGTCATTAGCACCGGGCGCAGCCGAAGCGCCGTGCCACGCAGCACGGCCTCCCTCACGCCCAGGCCGGCGTCGCGCTGCTCGTTGAGGAAGCTCACGAGCACGATGCCGTTCAACATGGCGACCCCGAAGACGGCGATGAAGCCGATCGCCGAGGGAACGGACAGGTACTGGCCCGTGGCGAAAAGGGCCACGACGCCGCCGATCACGGCGAACGGCACGTTGGCCAGGATCAGTGCCGCGTGGCGCAACGAACGGAAGGCGGTGTAGAGCAGGACGAAAATCAGGAAGATGGTCGCGGGCACGATGAGCGCCAGCCGCCTGAGCGCGCGTTGCTGGTTGGCGAACGCGCCACCCCATTCGGTGCGGTAGCCCGTGGGAAGCATCACGCTGCCGCCCAGTTTCTGGTTCGCCTCCCGGACGAAGCCGTCTATGTCGCGGCCCTTCACATCCATCTGTATGACGGCGTAGCGCTGTAGCTGCTCCCTGCGAATGAAGGAGTACCCCTCCGCCGTATCGATCTTCGCCACCCGGGCCAGCTCGACCAGCGCACCTGACGGCGTGGTGAGAGAAATGCGGCGGATGGCTTCCAGCGACGCCTTGCTGGCATCGTCCAGCGCGACGGTCAGGTCGAAACGACGGACGCCGTCGAGCACCGTGCCGATCGGCTCGCCACCGATGCCATTCCTTACCAGCACGAGGACATCGTCGGCGTTGAGGCCATAACGGGCGAGGGCCGTGCGGTCGACGTCGATCCGTATCTGTGGTTTCCCCAGGTTCGCTTCGAGGGAGAGATCGGCGACCCCGGGGATCGTGGACAGGCTCGCCATCGCTGCCGCCCCGAGGCGGTCCAGCGTGGCGAGGTCTTCGCCGTAGATCTTGAGGGCGAGCGTCGCGCGCACGCCGGAGATCAGCTCCTCGATCCGCATCTGGATGGGTTGCGTGTAACTGACCACGGCGGTAGGCAGGAGGGTGCTGAGCTCTTCCTGCATGGCCTGTTGCAGGCTGTCCAGTGTCTCGCCATCGCGCCACCGGTCTTTCGGTTTCAGCGGCGTGTACACCTCCATGTAATTCACGTCGGCGGTCTCGCCTTTTTCCGCGCGACCGATCATGGCGAGCGTGGTGTCCACCTCGGGAAACTTCTCCGCGATCCGCTTCGCGACGGTGTTGGAGATGTCGATGGACTCCTGGAGGGAGGCCGACGGTATCGAGGTGATGCGCCACATGATCGCGCCCTCGCGCAGGTTGGGCATGAACTCCTTGCCGAGGAAGGGGAACAGCGCCAGGCTGCCCACCAGCGCGGCGGCGGCTACGCCGATCACGATCGTGCGACGGCGAAGCGCCCGACCGAGCAACCATGCGTAGCCACGTTTCAGTGATGCCGTGAGGCGGGTATCGCCCTCCCTGCCGGGCTTCAGCATCACGGCGGCGAGCACCGGCACGAGCGTCAGCGCCAGGACGAGCGAGCCCGCCATGGCAAAGCTGATGTTGAACGCCATCGGCTTGAACATCTTGCCTTCGAGGCCCTGCAGGCTGAACAGCGGCAGGAAGACCACGATGATGATGAGGATGGCGAAGGCCATCGGGCTGGCGACTTCGCGCGCTGCCTGCAGTACTGCGGCGGTGCGGTCCACATGACCATCGCGAGCCTTCGCCTCGGCCATGATGCGGAACGCGTTCTCGACCATGACGACGGAGCCATCGACCATCATGCCGATGCCGATCGCGAGGCCGGCCAGCGACATGAGGTTGGCGGAAAGGCCAGCCTGGTCCATGCCGATGAAGGCGATCAGCATGGCGAGCGGCATGGTCACGACGACGATCAGCGCGCTGCGCCAGTCACCGAGGAAGAAGAACAGCACGACGGCAACGAGCACCGAGCCTTCGACCAGCGCGCGCACCGCCGTGCCGACGGCTGCATTCACCAGGTCGGTCCGCTCGTACACCGGCTTGATCGTCGTGCCGGCGGGCAGGGCGCGTTGCACGGCGTCGAGGCGATCCTTGACGGCGTCGACCACGTTCCTCGCGTTCTCGCCGATGCGTGCCAGCGCCTGGCCCATCACTACCTCCTTGCCGTCGCGCGTGACCGCGCCCGTCCGCGGCGCGCCTGCCTCGGTCACCGTCGCGACGTCGCGCAGGTAGACCGGCGTGCCGTCGCGCGTCTTCAGCACGATGTTGCCGATGTCAGCGGTGTCGTGGACCAGCCCGAGGCCACGGACGAGGTACTGCTCGCGGCCGACGTCGATGGCGTTGCCGCCCACCTGGGCGTTATTGGCTTCGAGCGCCTGCATCACGTCCCTGAAGCCGAGCTGGTGCGCGATCAGTCGGAGGGGGTCGACCTTCACCTGGTACTGCTTCTCGAGGCCGCCCCACGAGGTCACGTCGTCCACGCCCGGTGCCGTGCGGAGGATCAGCCGCACCGTCCAGTCCTGTAGCGTGCGGAGGTCCATGTCAGAGACGGGTGCGCCCCCGGGCGCCGCCGCGAGCGTCGTGTCCGCACGTTCCACCGTGTACCAGAACACCTGCCCCAGTCCCGACGTGTTCGGCCCCATCTCGGGCTTGCCGGCACCGGCCGGCAGGCCGTCGCCGAGCTGCTGCAGTCGCTCGTTGACGAGCTGGCGGGCGAAGTAGATGTCCATGTCGTCGGCAAAGTAGACCGATACATACGACAGCCCGAACAGGCTGACCGACCGGATTTCTTCCACTTTGGGCAGGCCGGCCAGCACCGACTCGACGGGGGCCGTGAGCGACTGCTCGACATCTTCGGCGGCCAGCCCCGCGGCCTCGGTGTACACGTTCACCTGCACCGGCGTCACGTCGGGAAATGCATCGACGGGAAGGCGCAGGATGGCCTGGTAGCCGAGCAGGGCGATCACCCCGAAGGCGATGGCGACAAGCAGCTTGTTCCTCAGTGAAAGTTCGACGATCCGGGCGAGCATCAGTCTTCCCCCAGCTGTGAGCGGAGCATGCGCGCCTTCAGGGTGAATGCTCCGGTGCGCACGTACGCCGTGCCGGGCTCGAGGCCGCGCGTGATGCGCGTCCACCCGTCCCGGGTCTCGCCGACTTCCACGGGCACGGGATCGAAGGTGCCGGGTTGCTTCCCGCGCACGAAGACCACGGACTGGTTCTGCATGAGCACGATCGCCTCGGCGGGAACGGCCAGCTGCATGCTGGATGCCTGCACCGCGATGCGTGCCTCGACCAGTTCACCCGGGTGCAAGGCGTCGCTCGCATTGGGCACCTGGATGCGGACGTCGACGGTACGTGTCTTCTCGTCCGTCTGGTGGGATCGCTGGATCACCCGTGCAGGCAGTTCCATGCCATGGGCGAGGATGGTGACGGCGCTTCCCTCCCTGACCTGGCTGGCGTTCTCGGGGGACACGCGCGCCTCGACCCAGACCGATGCTTCGGTGACGAGGGTAAACAGCGGGCGCCCCGGTTCGATGCGCTCGCCGACGAGGAACGCGTCGGTCGTCACTCGTCCCCGGGTGGGAGCCAGCAGTTCGAAGCTGCCGTCAGCCGCCGCCGACCCGCGGCGGACGAGTCGGTTGATCTGTCCATCGGACAGACCGTATGCCTTCAGGCGCGCCTTTGCCTGGTCGCGACGAATGACGGCTTCGCTCGTCCGGCGGGCCGAGACGGCCTCGGGACCGAGCGCAACCACGCGCTGCCAGTCCTGGCTGGCGGCGACCAGCTGCCCCTGGCTCTCGGCGACGTCGACGCTCGACAGTACCACCAGCGGCGCTCCCGCTTCGACCACGTCGCCGAGCTTCGCCTTGCGGCTCACGACCTGCACGGCGACGCGCGGCGACACGAGCACGGTCGAATAGGCGTCGACCGTGACCTCGCCAGGCGCGGCGATATGATCGCTGACGGTACGCAGGGCAGCCGTGTCGACGACGATGCCGGGCACCTCGGCATCCTTCGCATGGACGGAAGCGACCAGCGCCGGCGAGGCCAGGAAGACCGTCGAGGCGATCGTCAGCGTGAGACGCTGCATGGAACGGAATGAAGAGCGGTGAGTCATGGGGAAGTTTCCTCGGGGGAGGGTTGGATCCAGTCGGTCAGCCGGCCGGCTGCGGCGAGGTAGTCGAACCACGCCTGCCACGCCTGGCTCTCCAGCGCGAGCGCACCCAGTGCGGTGTCCAGACCCTGCTTCAGTTGCGTGAGGTAGTCCGTCGTATCGATCTCGCCGGCCTGCCACAGTTTTTCGAGGGTCCGCGAGCGTTCGTCCAGCGCGGCGGCCCGGCCCTGCTGGACGACGGCCATGGCATCGCGCAGCGCGACGTAAGTGGCCCGGGCCTGCACGAGCCCGGCGTCTGCCTGCATGGATGCGGCGCGGTGCGACGCGAATGCGGCATCGGCATCCGCCTGCGCGGCGGCGATATCGGCGCGGCCCGTATTCCGTACCGGCAGCGGAATGGAGACGCTGATGCCGACGACGCGATCCGTGCGCGTTCCGCTGCGCACGCGACCGCCCGTGAGGCTGACGGTGGGATCGGGCGCACGGGCCCGACGTGCCACGGTGACGCCGGCATCGGCGCGGTCCCGTTCCGCGCGCGTCCTGAGCAGGAGAGGGCGTTGTTCCGTCGTGACGGGCTGGACGCTGTCGGCCTCGGGTGGCAGCACGTGCGGAAACGGGGGAAGGCGTGCCGTGTCTCCACCGGCGACGGCGGCAAGCGCACCTCTGAGCGCCGCCTCCTGCCCCAGCAGCGTGGCCTGCTGCATCGCCGCTTCGCCCAGCGCGAGGCTCGCGAGGTCGCGCTCGGGGAGGCTGATGTCGCCGACGCGCAGGCCCTTTGCCGCGAGGTCGTCGAAGCGGCGCATGAGCGCCATGCGCCGGCTACCCATCGCGCTCTGTTCCTCCGCCAGGCTCACACCGGCCCACGCCTTCAGCCATGCGGCGGCGGTATCGCGGCGGGCGAGCAGCAGCGCCGCTTCCCGGGCACGCGTTTCCGCATCGCTTTCCGCGACGCGCGCCTGTCGCTTGCCCGACATGTCCAGCGTGAGACTGACGCCTGCGGTACGTCGGTCGACGTCCGCGTTTTCGCCGTCTATCTGTATCGACGGGTTGTATACCGGCTGTGCGGCGGCGCTTGCGCGGGCCCTCGCGGCGCGTAGTTCGGCCTCGGCGAGCTGTACCTGGGGACTTGCCTCCCAGGCGCGGCGAAGGGACGGCTGCAGCACGGCGGCGACCTCGGCCGCCGTGCGTGGCTCAGCATGGATGACGGCGCCCGACGTGGAAGCTGGCGCCGGGGTGACGAAAAAAACGCACGCGCACAAGGCGCACCACGGCGCGGCACGTAGGAAAGACATGGGGTGACACTCCTGGAAACCGGGATCGGAACGCGCGCCGGCTCAGCCGGTCAGGCGTCGGCTACACACGGTCTTCAGGCGATGGGAGGGCGCAGCGGCGAACGATCGGTACGTGGCGCAAGCGTCATGGGCAGGTGCATCACGACGTCGGGCAGGGCGATGGTCGCCACGAAATGGGGCAGGGTGGCAGGCAGCGTGGCCGCATGGGCGCACGCGCAGTGGCAGTCGCCGGTTTCACCGAGCAGGCAGGATTCGCTGGCGACGGTTTCACCTGCAGCGACTGTCGTCGCCTCGTGCATCGCGACCTTCGTGGCATCGGCCACGTCGGTTTTCATCGCATGGGTCGCTACGGAGGCATTCGTCGACGCGAGGCCCTCCGCCGCCGGTGCATCCAGCAGGCAGGCCGTACCGGCCGCGATCTTGATCACCAGTGCCACGAACAGCACCAGCCAGCCGCCTCGGTGGCGACGCAGGCGCTGCAGCAGTGGCAGGGATCGGATCATCCCGGGGATGCTAGGTGACAGGCGGGGTGTTAGACAATTCCATCGCCCGTCGAATGAGTCTTGTGAATGACACGCATGAATGATCGGGAAGCCAGCGGTTAAACTGACCGACCTGACCCCACGGCTTTTCTTTTCATGAACTGCACAGCCGCTACGGGCACGTCACGGGCCGCCCATGCGGGTGGTGCCGTTGGTTCCATGGCGCTCTGCGTCGCCATGCTGATCGCCGCCGAATTCATGCCGGTGAGCCTGCTGACCCCGATCGCCGCCGAGCTGCATGCGACGCAGGGCATGGCAGGGCAGGCGATTTCGATCTCCGGCTTCTTCGCCGTGCTGGCGAGCCTTTTCATTGCGCCGATCTCGGGCCGCTACGACCGCAAGCCCGTGCTCATGAGCATGACCGTGCTGATGATGCTGTCGCTGGCCCTCATGGCGCTGGCGCCGAGCTTCACCCTGCTTATGGTCGCGCGCGCGTTGCTTGGCCTCGCCATCGGCGGGTTCTGGGCGCTTTCCACCGCCACAGTGATCCAGCTCGTGCCTGCCGCGCAGGTGCCGAAGGCGCTGGGCATGATCTACATGGGCAACGCACTGGCGACAGCCTTCGCCGCGCCGGTGGGCGCTTACCTGGGTGGTCACTTCGGATGGCGGCTCGTCTTCGCCGGCCTCGTGCCGCTCGTGCTGGTGAGCCTCATCTGGCAGGCGAAGAGCATGCCGTCGATGCCACCGCAGGCCAGCATTCCGTTCACGCGCCTGTTCGGACTGCTGAAGCGCCGCTACGTCGCGATCGGTCTCGGTGCGGTCATGCTCTACTTCGCTGGCGCCCTGTGTGCCTTCACCTACCTGCGCCCCTTCCTCGAAGGTGCCATGCACGTCGATTCCGACACGCTGTCGCTGCTGTTGCTGGGGCTGGGCCTCGCCAGTTTCGTGGGAACGCACTACGCGAGCGTCTTCCTGCACCAGAACCGGCTTTACGTGCTGCTTCGCTGGCTGCCTGTCGCGCTGGCGACCGCGACGCTGGTCATGGTCGCCTTCGGCAGCTTCATCTGGATCGTCGCCGCCATGATGGCGAGCTGGGGCGCACTCAATGCCGCCACGCCCGTGTTCTGGTCCACGTGGCTGGCGAAGGAACTCGACGACGAGCCGGAAGCCGGCGGCGGCCTGCTCGTCGCCGTGATCCAGCTCGCGATCCTCGTGGGCGGCGCGATGGGTGGGCACCTGCTCGATGCGATCAGCGTGAATGCGCCGCTCATCGGCGGCGCCGTGCTGCTTATCGCCTCCGCCTTCGTGATCGGCACCGGGCGGCGTATCAGGAAGACGGCGTAGCCGTCGCCAGGGGAAAGCCCTCGTCCAGCCATCCGGTCACGCCGCCTGCCAGCAGTTTGACCGGCCGGCCCAGCCGCGCAAGCCGTACCGCTGCGCGCGACGCGCCGTTGCAATGCGGGCCGGCGCAATACACGACGAACAGCGTGTCGGCGGCATAGCCGGCCATGCGCGACTCGATGATCTTGCCGTGGGGCAGGCTGATGGCGCCCGGCAGGTGGCCGGCTGCGTAGAGGGCAGGGCTGCGTGCGTCGATCAGGACGAAGCCAGGGTCCGACGACCGCATGGCCTCGTGCACGTCCCAGCAATCGGTCTGGAAAGTGAACTCCTTTTCGAAGTGGCCGACGACGGCCCGGGTATCCCGGCCGATCGCCTCGCCGATGTGCTGGAACCGTTCGTGCGGATCGACCCCTCGCGTAACGCGCGGCCCGGTAGCCTGGGCCTGGGGTTATCCATCGTGCAGGATATCGTGCGCGAGCATCGTGGCTCGCTGGTCCTGGCCAATGCGGCGCAGGGAGGTCTGGTCGCCCGCATCGAGTTGCCGAGGACACCTGCCCGGTAATCCGGGTATGACGTCTGATCCGGGCATGGCGTCGTGGCCGTCTCCCGGTCACGTATCATGGGCCTATCCCATGAAAGGCCCGCCCCATGACCCAGAAAATGAAGATCGATTTCGTCTCGGATATCGCGTGCCCATGGTGCGTCATCGGACTGGGCGGCCTCGAGCGTGCACTGGACAAGCTCGACGGCGTGATCGAGCCAGAGCTCACCTTCCACCCGTTCGAGCTGAATCCGGGCATGGAGGCGGGCGGCGAGAACCTGCTCGAGCACATCGTGAAGAAGTACGGTATTTCCGAGGCGGAAGTGCAGGTGAACCGTAAGCGCATCGCTGCGCGCGCCGCCGATGTGGGTTTTACGATGAACAGCTCGCCAGACAGTCGCATCTACAACACTTTCGACGCGCATCGCCTCCTCGCGTGGTCTGCGTCGAGCGGGAAGCAGCTCGAGCTGAAGCGGCAGTTGTTCCTGCTCAATTTCACGGAGCAGGGGGATCCGGGAGATCGCGACGCGCTTGTGGCCGCGGCTGAGAAGGCAGGTCTCGACGGCCGGGAGGCGCGCGCGGTCATCGAGTCCAATCGCTACGCCGCAGAAGTTCGCCAGGAGGAAAACCTCTGGCGCAGCCGCGGCATCAATAGCGTGCCGGCCGTGATCGTCAACGACCAGTACCTGATTTCCGGCGGCCAGCCGGCGGACGAGTTCGAGCGCCAGCTGCGCGCGATCGCGGCTGAGTCGGCGGCCGGGTCGGCGGGCAGCTGATCCATGGGGTGGCTCCTCACGAAGTACGCGATCACCGCCGCCGTCGTCGTGCTCGTCTCCGAAGTGGCAAAGCGCAGCGACCGGCTCGGTGGCCTGATCGCCTCGCTGCCCCTCGTGACGCTGCTTACGCTGGTGTGGCTTTACATCGAGCGGCAACCGGCTGAAAAGATCGCGAACCACGCCTGGTACACGTTCTGGTACGTCGTCCCGACGCTACCGATGTTCCTGGTATTCCCTCTGCTGCTGGCACGGTTCGGCTTCTGGCCCGCGCTGGGCCTCAGTGCGCTGCTGACCATTGTCTGCTTCGCCCTGTTTGCACTGGCCGTGAAGTCCTTCGGTATCCGCCTGCTGTAAAACGCCGGCCTGTGGGCGAGCGGCTCGTAGGAGCGCGCCTGCGCGCGACATCTCTTCGCGAAGAGCTGTCGCGCGCAGGCGCGCTCCTACGCACTGTCCCCTTTATACGAGGAAGTGTCCGGCTTCTACAGGTGAGTGACCGACCCTGGCGGCTTCCGTTCAGCGCGCCGCTTCGGACGTCGCCGCAATCAGCTGCCGCAACCACACATGCGCCGGATCACGATGCAGGCGCTCCGGCCACAGCATCAGCATCTCAAATCCCGGTACGGCCAGCGGCGGTTCCTGCACGACCAGCCCGCGCTGGCCGCGCACGAGACGCTCCGGCGCCATGGCGACGAGATCGCTTTGCGTCAGCGCGTCGACAAGGGAGCTGAAGTTCGGCACCGACAACACGACCCGGCGCGTGAATCCGCGCTCGGCGAGTGCGCGATCGGTGTTGGCAACGAAACCGCCTCCATCGGGTGACATCACGACATGCTCGAGGGTGCACAGGTGATCTAATGTCATCGGCTGCGCCAGCGCGGGGTGGCCCCGTCGCATGACCAGCACATAACGCTCGTGGATCATGGAACGTTGGCGCAGGCGCGGGGGTGCCTCCTCGCGCGTGTGGAAAGCCAGGTCGAGCCGGTCACCCTCGAGATCCGCGGACAGGGCGTCCGGACGTTTGGCCAGTACGGCCAGTCGTGTGCCGGGCGCCTGTGCTCGCAGCGACGCCAGTGCGGGCCATATGAGCGCCGAGGCCGCATAGTCGCTGACGGCGAGTCGCCAGGTCTGGGTGGCTTGCGCTGGATCGAACGGCGCGGTGGGTGCAAGGGCAGTGTCGAGTGCAGCCAGCGCGTGGCGTAGTGGCTCGCGCAGTTCGTCTGCCCGCGCTGTCGGCACCATGCCGCGCGAGCCGGGCAAAAGCAACGGATCGTCGAGAAGTTGCCTCAGCCGACCGAGCTGCAGGCTCACGGTCGGCTGGGCGAGGTTCAGGAGTCGGGCGGCCCGCGTGACGTTGAGCTCCGATAACAGGGCATCGAGCGTGACCAGAAGATTGAGATCCAGGCGCCTCAAACTATTGAGCATGGCAATGCCTGCTGTTTCCGTAATTCATTTCCCTTATATGCCCCGATGACCCACGCTTTGTCCATCCCTAGACAAGGCCCTCTTCATGAACGTCCTGCTGGTTTATGCGCACCCGGAGCCCCGGTCACTTAACGGCGCACTGCGCGATTTTGCGATTGCGCGCCTTGAGCAGGCGGGCCACGCGGTCACGGTGTCCGATCTTTATGCGATGGACTGGAAGGCGGTCCTCGATGCCGCCGATGCGCCCGGGCACGATGTCGATACGCCGTTTCATCCGGAGGTCGAGTCCCAGCGTGCCTTTCTGAAGGGCACGCAGCCTGGCGATATCGCGGCGGAGCAGGAAAAACTCCTCTGGGCAGACGCCGTCATTTTCCAGTTTCCCCTGTGGTGGTTTTCCATGCCTGCCATTCTCAAGGGCTGGTTCGAGCGGGTGTACGCCTGTGGCTTCGCCTATGGCGTCGGCGAGCACAGCGACCGGCACTGGGGCGACCGCTACGGCGAAGGTAAGCTGGCGGGCAGGCGCGCCATGCTGGTCGCGACCATGGGCGGCTGGGAGTCCCACTACGCGCCGCGCGGCGTCAACGGCGCCATCGACGAGCTGCTGTTCCCGATGCACCACGGCATGCTGTTCTACCCCGGTTTTGCGGTGTTACCGCCGTTCCTCGTGTACCGGACCGGCAAAATCGATGGTGCCAGCTTCGAGCAGATCCGGGACGCGTACGGCGAGCGCCTGGATCGCTTGTTCGACACCGAGCCGTTACCGTTTCGCCGTCAGAACGGCGGGGATTACGAGATCCCGGCGCTGACACTGAAGGCGGGTATCGCACCCGGAGACTCGACCCTCGGGATGCATCAGGCTCTCCCGGCTCGCTCGCCGTCGGCCGTACCGACGCGGGAACTCGACTGCGATCAGGCTGCAGGCAGCGATGGCCGAGGCTGACGATCGCCATGACAGGCAGGCCGCCGTCCATCCCACTAACGACCCATGTTCCGCAGCGGCAACCCGGCTATCGTCAACGGTGCACTTCTGCTCCCTGACGGTCATCCTGGCATGCGAATTCGCTTCCTCCTCGGCGTAAGCCTGGCACTGGGTACGGCTGCATGTGCGCCTTCGGCGCCACCGACACCGCCCGATCTCACCGACCTGACGCGTAACTCCGGTGCGCCGCGAGCGCCGGAACAACTCGCGGTGACGTTCGAGCATGCCGACCTGTCGATCCGGGTCGACCCGGCCCGCCACTGGATCATCGGCGACGCCCGCCTGACGTTCGGCCTGACGGCACCGCTAAAACGTATCGTCCTGGACCTCGATCGCAATCTTCCGATCGACGGCGTCGAGGTCGACGGCTCGCCGCTGGCCCGCAGTGCGTTCCGCAACCCGGATGGACGGCTGCTGATCGATCTCCCCAAGCCACTGGCCGCCGGCGCGCAGACCACGGTGCGGGTCACTTACCACGGCAGCCCGCATACGGCCGTCCACGCACCGTGGGACGGTGGCTTCGTCTGGTCGACGACACCGGATGGCAAGCCCTGGGTCGCGACAGCCGTCGAAGGCGAGGGGTGTGACATCTTCTGGCCCTGCATCGACCATCCGCAGGGTCGCCCGAAGCTCGTCGATGAGCACATCACCGTACCTGCACCGCTGGTGGCCGTGGGCAACGGCGTCGCGGTCGGCATGACGGAAGCGGATGGCATGCGCACGTATCACTGGCGCGCGCACGACGTCAGTACGTACGGCGTCGCGTTGAACATCGGGCCCTATCGCGAACTGTCGGACTCGTACACCAGCCGCTTCGGCAACGTGATTCCGTTGCACTACTGGTACGTCGACGACGACAGGCAGGCGAAAGCGCTGTTCGCCGAGTTCCCGCCGATGCTCGATTTCCTGGAAAGCACCATCGGCCCGTATCCCTTCGGTGCGGAAAAGATGGGCGTCGCCGAAACCCCCTTCAAAGGCATGGAACACCAGACGATCAACGCCTACGGCAACGAGTACGCGAAGAATCCTTACGGTTACGACGATCTCCTGCAGCACGAGCTCTCGCATGAGTGGTTCGGCAACCAGATGACGAACGCCGACTGGGACGACATGTGGCTGCACGAGGCGTTCGCCACGTACATGCAGCCGCTCTATGCGGAATCCATCGGTGGCAGGCAGGCCTATTTCACCAGCCTCATGGGACTGCGAGCACGCATCGAGGACAAGCATCCGATCGTGTCGGGCAAGCCGCGCCGGGAAGAAGACGTCTATGAGGACAAGCGCGGCGGGCCGGGCCAGGACATCTACAACAAGGGTGCCCTGATGCTGCATACGCTGCGCATGCTGATCGGCGACGACGCGTTCTATCGCTCGGCGCGCTTGCTGGTCTACGGCACGGATCACCCCGAGCCGGGCCACTTCGCCCCGCGCTACGGCACCTCGGCGGAGTTCATCGACATCGTGGACAAGGTCACGGGCAAGGACATGCACTGGTTCTTCAACGTGTACCTGTACCAGGCCGCGCTGCCGGAGGTGAAGGTCGACCGTGACGGCCAGGTGCTGCACCTTTCGTGGGTCGTGCCGGGCAACGGCCCGTTCCCGATGCCGGTGGACGTGCGCGTCGGCGACAGGGTCGTGACCCTGCCGATGACGGACGGACACGGCGATGTGGCCCTGCCCGATCGGGCGGGCTACACGATCGATCCTGAGTCGAAGCTGCTGCGGCGTGATGTAGGCATGGAGGCGTATCGCGCCTATCTCGACAAGAAGAAAGCAAAGGCGCACTGAGCCTCGACGCGCGACCAGAGCTCCGAGGCCTTCTAGGCCTCGGCAGCGGGACGCGTATTCACCGCCAGCTGCGCCGCAAACGCCCGCCGGTAGGCGGGCCTTGCCTCGCCCCGCGCGACGTAGGCGGCCAGCGACGGCGATTCGTCGAGCATGCCCGAGGGGCGAAGCCTGAGCAGCACCGAGACCATCAGCAGGTCGCCGGCGCTGAAGTCACCATCCAGCCACTCGGCATCGCCCAGGCGCGTGGCGAGCTGGCCCAGGCGATCACGTATCCGGCCCTGGACCAGCGCCATGCGTTCATCGCGCCAGGGCTTGTCGCCTTCCACGATCCGCACGATGACGAGTTCGAGGATCGGCGGTTCGACCGTATTGAGTGCCGCGAACATCCAGGTGATCGCACGCGCGCGTGCCGAGGGATCGGGCGGCAGGAGGGAACCGTGTCGCTCGGCGATATGGAAGACGATCGAGCCGGTCTCGAAAAGCACCAGGCCGTTTTCCTCGTACGTGGGAATCTGGCCGAACGGGTGGAGGGCGACGTGCCCGGCCTCCTTCATGCTCCGGAACGAAACGAGGCGCGTCTCGTAAGGCAGCCCGGCTTCCTCCAGCGCCCAGCGCACGCGGGTATCGCGCGCCAGTCCCTTGCCGCCATCGGGCGATCGTTCGAAAGCGGTGATGGTGATGGTCATGGCCCGGATCCTCGTCGCGCATCGGAAGGCGAAGCCGATCATCGCGCAGGGCACCGGGACTGAAAAGGGCCGTGCCCCTTATCGCGTCAGTTCGCCGGCATGGTCGGAACCGGCGACCGTCAGGCATGGATTGCCTACGGACGGAAACGCGGCGTTGGGTTATCTTCTTGCTCCGCATGACGATCCCTCCCGGAGCATTGCATTGTGAAACTCGTGGCCACCCGCAGCCTCCACAACCAGGTGGTACACCAGTTAGGGCAGCTGATCGTGAGCGGTGAACTTGCTCCCGGCCTCGGCCTCCCGCGCGAGGACGTGCTCGCCCAGCGACTCGACGTGAGCCGCACGGCGTTGCGCGAGGCCATGAAGGTGCTGGTCGCCAAGGGGCTTATCGAGTCACGCCAGCGCACGGGTGCACGGGTGCGCGAACAGATCTACTGGAAGCAGCTCGATGCCGACGTGCTTGCGTGGCGCTGCGCGTCGATGCCCACGGAGAGCTTCGTGGAGAAACTGGTCGAGATGCGCGAGCTCATCGAACCGGGCGCCGCTGCCGCCGCTGCGAAAAAGCGCACCGACGCACAGTTAGCCGAGCTCAAGGCGGCTTACGATGCCATGGCGGCCTCGGAGGACCTGGACGCCTGGGCCGAAGCGGACCTCGCGTTCCACGAGTGCCTGCTGCGCAGTACGAACAACGAGCTGATGGTCTCGCTATTCTCGGTCATCGAAACGGCGCTGGGTACGTTTTTCCTCCTGTCGGCCCGTAACGCAGGCAACTTCAAGTCGGCGCTGCCGTACCACGAGAAGGTATACGACGCCGTCCGCAAAGGGCAGCCCGACGTAGCCAGGAAGGCCATGCTGAGCATGGTAGCCGTCTCCCGCGACAACATCCGCGGCAAGGGGCGCTGACGCCGGTTTCGCATTTTGCTGCGGCGCAGCTTGCGGACCTATTATAATAAAATACTACAATTCATCTCACGGACCTTCCTGGCCCCGCCGAGCGTGCGCGGGGGTGGCGTGTCCAGCGGGGAAGCGTCGGGTTCGTCTTGAGTGCCGCCTGTTGCGCAAGCGAGTTTCCTCGCCTGTGGCAGCGTCGTGCGGCCTTTTTCCGGACCCTCGAACTATCTGTCCATGAGAGGGGATTGGGAATGCAGCGGAAGTATCTCGCGCTGTCCGTGCGCCATGCGCTGGCGGGCATGATCGGTATCTGTTCCATCAGTGGCTCTATGTTCGCCGAGGCACAGGAAGCTGCGCCTGCCGGTGCCGCCACGACGGCAACGCCGCCGCCGGCGAAAGACGAAAAGGCCGTTACCGAACTGAATGGCGTGCAGGTAACCGGGCAGCTGCAATCCCTGTTCCTTTCGCAATCCACCAAGCGCGATGCCGTCAACACCGTGGATTCGGTGTCGGCCGAAGAGGCCGGCAAGTTCCCGGACCAGAACGTGGCCGATGCGCTCCAGCGCGTACCGGGCGTATCCGTGAATCGCGGCGGTGGCGAGTCCAACCAGATCACCGTGCGAGGCTTCGGGCCGAACTTCGTCAACGTGCTTTTGAACGGCCGCACCATGGCGACGGCGGCGACGGATCGCGCTTTCGACTTCGACGTGCTGCCTTCGGAAGTGATCCAGCAGGCGGTGGTGCAGAAGACCAGCACGCCGGATCTGGAGGAAGGCGGTATCGGTGGCACGGTGAACGTCATCACCGCGCGCCCCTTCGACTTCAACGGCCTGCACATGGCGGGCACTGCGGCGGGCGTGAATGACAGCATCGGCGGCGGCTTTGCGAGCAAGACCACGCCGAAGGTCTCGGGCCTGATCGGAAACACGAACAAGGACCACACCTTCGGCTGGCTGGCCTCTGTCGTCTATTACAAGAGGGATCACATCGAGCAGTCGGTCGATACGCTCGGCTGGCTACAGAACCAGAATTTCTCGCGCATCAATCCGGCCTACACCAACCTCTCGCTGCCGCAGACGCTCCAGGGGCAGGTCGTCAACGAGACGCGCACGCGCAAATCGTTCAATGGTGCGATCGACTGGGCACCCGTCGATGGCGTGACGGTGAAGCTGGACGGCCTGTTCTCCGAGTACAAGATCGACTCGAAATACAATGCCTTTGGCCTCTTCACCAACACCGACGGCATCCAGTCCATCACGCCGGGGGCGAACGGCACGGCACAGCAGTTCGTGATGAATAACAAGGGCGGCATGTCGAACGACTATGCCATGCAGTCCAATCCACGCGATGCCTTCAACGAGCAGCTGGGCGGCCACATCAACTGGCAGATCGACCCTTCGCTACAGGTCGACTGGGACACCGCCGTCTCGCGCGCCTGGAACAAGGAATCGCAGGACGGATACTTCGTGGTGCTCGGCACGCGTAACGTCGGTGCCAATCCCACCTGGACGAACAATGGCGAAAACAACCTGCCAAGCTACACGGGGTATGTGTCGCCCACCGACGTAGACGCGCTACATGCGCACGTCACGAACCAGGGAACGCAGAGCCCGAACGTCAGCGACAAGATCTTCCAGAACCAGCTGCATCTGTCGAAGACCTTCCTGGACGGAACCCTGTCGCGGCTCGACTTCGGCCTGTCCAACTCGAATCGAACCAAGACCGAGGTGACGTACAACACGCCGAACAGCTTTGGCTGTGCCGAGTATTGCGGCTATGCGGTGGACGTGCCGGCCAGTGCCGTCGACGCGCATATCTTCCATGCAGGCAGCCTCGTGGATGGTGCTTCCCCCGGATTCCCGCGTGACTGGGTTACCTACGACGTCAAGAAGCTGTTTGCCTACCTGGCTACGCCGGCCGCGTATAACCAGCTCCCGAATGCCGATGCCTTCAAGGCGCAGCTGGATGCCAACGGCGGCGGATTCACCGCGCAGCCTGACCCGAACACCTACAGCTCGATCAAGGAGCGGATCAGCTCGGCTTATGGCATGGCCACGCTGGAAGGGGGCGGCAGCATGCCTTGGACACTGAATGCTGGCATGAGGTACACGAAGACCGACACCACGTCGTACGCGTACTCGGTGCCCATCGTCGCCATCTCGGTGAATCCGAACGATCCGACCAATGCGATCCCCACCTATGGCACGCTCAGCAACATCTCGCAGAACGGTCGTTACCACGAGTGGCTGCCGTCGCTGAACTTCAAGCTCAACCTGCGCGACGACCTCGTCTTCCGGGCGGCGGGCTCGAAGACCGTGACGCGTCCCGACCTCAGTAACCTGGCCGCATCCATGTCTTACAGCTTCCGGCCGCAGGACCAGACGATGACACGCGGGAATGCGGCGCTGAAACCCTACATCTCGAAGAACTACGACGCCGGCCTGGAGTGGTACTTCAACGAAACCAGCTACGCCGCCATGAACCTGTTTTACAAGAAGGTCAGTAATTTCAGCACGCTGGTCACGACCAATACGACGCTCCTGGGTTTCCCGTTCCAGCTGACGCAGCCGGTGAACCTCAACACGGCCACCATCAAGGGTGCGGAGCTGACGTTCAACTACCAGTTCACGAAACTGCCGGCACCCTTCGATGGGCTGGGGATCGCGACCAACTACACCTACGTGACGAGCGACGCATCCGTCAACGCCGGCACGCTCGATAGTGGCGCGGGCAAGTTCGCGGTTCCGGGTATCGGTAATTCGTCCAATGTCAGTCTCTATTACCAGAAGGGCCCGGTCGAGGTTCGCGCGGCGTACAACTGGCGCGCGGAGTACCTGGCCTCCATCGCAGGCAACCAGAGCCAGCCGACCTCGGTGAAGGCTTATGGCCAGGTCGACCTGAGCGCGAGCTACAAGCTCAATGCCCATGTGTCGCTGTTCATGGACGCGAGCAATCTTTCCAACGAGAAGATCTACCAATACCAGGTTTACGACGATCGCCAGAACTATGCCGAGGCGAATGGACGCACATTCTTCCTCGGCATACGTGGCTCGCTCTGAGGACGAGGCGACGACAGCTGATGCTCGAGCTTAGGAACGATCACCTGAGGGTCTGCCTCATGCCGGAGGCGGGCGGAGGCATCTCGCGGTTTGATTCGCTGTCCGATGGGGGAGTGCATGCACTCATGCGTCCGTTCGTACCGGCTCCCGATGTATCGGGGGTACTCCCCGATCCCGACCTGCTCGCCTGTTACCCGCTCCTGCCGTGGAGCAATCGAATTGCGCACGGCGGGTTTTTTTTTGGCGGACGACACAATGCATTGCAGCCCAACCGTAACGATGAGCCGTATCCCATACACGGCAGTGGATGGCAGCGTCCGTGGGTGGTCCAGCGCCACGGGCCCGGCGACGTGGAACTGACGCTCGACGATGCGATCGGGGACGCGTACGCCTACCGCGCCAGGCTGGTGTACCGACTCGAGGCCGATGCGCTGCAGGTCACGTTGCGGGTGGAGAACGCGGGGAAATCGCCCATGCCGTTCGGCACGGGCATCCATCCCTTCTTTCCTCGCCGTGCTGACACCCGCCTGATGGCGCCGGCCCGTGCGATGTGGCTCAACGACGATGCCAACCGCTTGCCTGTCGGACGGGCGCCCGTACCGCGGACCAGGGATTTTTCGCCGTCTTCCGGCCTGCCCGCCGACGAGCTCAACCATGCGTTCATCGGCTGGTCCGGCCGTGCAGCCATCGAATGGCCGGATACCGGCCTGCGCCTGCATATCGAGGCCGACATGGACACGTACGTGCTCTACACCCCGCCGGGGGAGGGCTTCTTCTGCTTCGAACCGGTCGACCATCCGATCAACGCCGTGCATCTGCCCGGCGGCCCGCTCGCCCATGGCATGACCGAACTCGCGCCTGGCGACAGCCTCACGCGTTCTTTCGTCTTCCGTACAGAGAGGCTCCGCCCTTGAAGTTGCCATCCCGCATGATTCGCGCCGCCACGTTTGCGACAGCCGGCCTCGTCGCCGGCACTGCCAGTCTCGCCGCCCATGCGTGGTGGTCGGGAAACGCCCCTCCGGCGCGGTCGGCGACTCACGATGCCGCGCCCCGCTTCGACAGCGCCCGGCGCATGTTTCGCATCGACGCGGGCGGCGTCACCTACGCCATGGGTATCGACCCGGACGGCGTGCTACAGACACTTTACTGGGGTGCGGAGCTTGCCTCCGACGACGTTCCCGGCGTGGCTTCGCCTGCGCCCGAACGTTCGTCTTTCGACCCCAGGGGCGCCCTCACTCCGCAGGAATACGCCGGCTGGGGCGGCGCCATGACGGCGACGCCGGCCCTGAAGATCCGCTTCGCCGACGGAAACCGTGATGTCGTCCTGCGCTATGACAGCTACCGCATCGCCGATGGCGCGCTTTCCATCGTGCTGCGCGATGCGCAGGCGGGAGTGAACGTGTTGCTGCGTTACACGGCTGACAGCTCGACGGGCATCATCGGTCGCTCCGCCCATATCGAGAACGCGAGCCAGCAACCGCTGGTCGTCGATAGTGCCGCGGCCGCGACGTGGAACCTGCCGCGCGGAAGCGACTATTCATTGCGCTATCTCACCGGCACCTGGGCCGGGGAGTGGCACCTGCAGACGCGCGCCATCGCGCCCGGCGCCACGGTGCTGGAGAGCCGCCGGGGGAGCACCGGCGACGAAAACAATCCCTGGTTCGCCATCGGTCGCGGCAATGACTGGAACGAGCAACATGGCGACGTCTGGTTCGGCGCGCTCGCGTGGAGCGGCTCGTGGAGCATCCGCGTGGACCAGGACATCCTGGGGCAGGTGCGCGTGGTCGGCGGGTTCAATCCGTTCGATTTCGCCTACCGCCTGAAGCCGGGTGAAGCGCTGGATACGCCGGTGTTCTATGCCGGGTTCACGGGCAAGGGAATCGGTGAGGCCTCGCGGCTGCTGCATCGCTTCGAGCTCGACCGCATCCTGCCTTCCGGCGTCGCGACCGCGCTCCGTCCCGTTCTCTACAACTCGTGGGAGGCCACCGAGTTCAAGGTGGATGAGGCAGGGCAGGCGAAGCTCGCCGAAAAGGCCGCTGCACTCGGCGTCGAGCGTTTCGTTATGGACGACGGCTGGTTCGGCGCGCGCGACAGCGATCATGCCGGCCTGGGCGACTGGGTCGTCAACCGACGCAAATTCCCCAATGGCCTTAAACCGCTCGTCGACAAGGTGCATGGCCTGGGCATGAGCTTCGGCCTCTGGGTCGAGCCCGAAATGGTCAATGCCGATAGTGACCTGTACCGGGCGCACCCCGACTGGGTGCTTCATTTCGCGGGTCGGCAGCGCAGTGAAGGCCGCCACCAGATGGTGCTCAACCTGGCGCGGGAAGATGTTCGCGCGCATGTCCTCGAGGTACTGGACCGGCTGCTCACCGAGAACGACATCCAGTTCCTGAAGTGGGATTACAACCGCAACTGGTCCGAGCCGGGCTGGCCGGACATGTCGCCGGACGACCAGCAGAAAGTCTACGTCGCCTACGTGCGCAACCTCTACGACATCATCCGGCAGTTGCGCGCACGGCACCCCCATGTGGAGATCGAGTCATGCTCGGGGGGAGGCGCGCGCGTCGACCTCGGCATCATGGCGCTGACGGACGAAGTCTGGCCTTCGGACAACACCGATCCCTCCGACCGGCTGTCGATCCAGGATGGCTTCAGCCATGCGTACGCCCCGGCGACCATGATGGCCTGGGTCACAGGCTCACCGAACTGGGTCAACCACCGCGTGTCGTCGCTGGACTTCCGCTTTCTCTCGGCCATGCAGGGTGGCCTTGGCATCGGCGCCAACCTCATGGAGTGGAGCGCTGCCGAGTCGCACACCGCGAGGCGCTATATCGCCGAGTACAAGCAGATTCGCGCGACCGTCCAGCGAGGTTCGTTGTACCGGCTCATTTCGCCGCAGGACAGGTCGCCATGGTCGGCCACCGAGTCGGTGGCCGCAGACGCAGGGCAGGGCGTGCTCTTCGCGTTCCAGCGGCAGGGAGATGAAGCACGACCCTTCCCGACCGTGCGCCTGCAGGGGCTGGATCCGAAGGCTCGCTACCGGTATCGCGTGATCCACGGAACCGTCGCGGCGGATACGCCGGAGAACGCCAGCGGAACGTACTGGATGCAGCGCGGCATCGACCTGGTCATGACGGGTGACCTCGTGGCCGCCGGCATCGTATTCGAGCGCATCGGCTCTCGCTGAAACCACGGAGACGACCCATGATGCCCTACAGCGCACAACCGCCCCGCCGCGTTCGGTCCGCACTCGCCTCGTCGCTCCGGATCGCGACGGCCGCCTGGCTGATGATGTCTGCTGCCGGGGCTCTCGCCCAGGTCAACGGCGCAGGACAGAAGCCTTACCTTGGCTGGAGCAGTTTCAGCGAGCAGACCCTGGATCCCGGCTTCCTTACCCAGGCCAACATGGTCGCGCAATCGGATGCGCTGGCTTCCTCCGGCCTCCAGGCACACGGTTTTACCTACATCAACCTCGATTCCGGCTGGCAGGGAGGTTTCGATGCCAACGGCCGGCCCACGCCGGACCCGGTGACCTTCCCGGACATCAGGGCGTTGATCGACCACATCCACGCGAACGGACAGAAAGCGGGGATCTACTGGATCCCCGGGGTCGAAGAGCCGGCCGTGAAGGCCAACTCGCCCATCCTCGGTTCGTCGCAGCGCATCCAGGACATCCTGGCGCTGCCACACCGGGCGGGCAACGCGTTCGGTGCGCCCGGTGACTCGCCGTACCATTACAAGATCGACTTCACGAAAGACGGCGCGCAGGCATACATCGATTCCGTCGTAGCGCTGTTCGCTTCCTGGGGGGTGGACTTCATCAAGCTGGATGGCGTGACGCCCGGGTCTTACAGCGACGATCTCAGCATCGACAACCGAGATGACGTGGTGGCGTGGTCGAAAGCCATCGAGCGCAGTGGCCGTCCGATCTGGCTGACCGTGTCGTGGCAGGTCGGGAAGGACTACCAGGATATCTGGGGCATGTGGTCGAATGCCCGGCGCATTGATGACGACGTGGAATGCGAAGGGCGCTGCGCCACGCTGACGAACTGGCCGCGCATCGAGAAGCGCTTCCGCGACCTGCCATCCTGGCAGGATGTCGCGGGTCCGGCGAAGGGCTGGAACGATCTCGACACGCTCGACGTCACCGATGGCGACCGGGACGGCCTTTCCCTGGAGGAGAAGCGTTCCGCCGTCACGCTGTGGTCCGTGGCGAACGCGCCGATGTATCTCGGCGGCGACCTTACGCGCATGGATGACGGGGGCAGGCGCCTCGTCACCAACGACGAAGTCCTTGCGGTCGACCAGTCCGGCGTGCCGGCCACGCAGTTGCAGGGTGGCGATCTTCCTGTCTGGGTCAGCGACCTGGGCGGTGGGCGCTTTTACGTCGCGCTGTTCAACATGAATGCAACGCGGGCGGTCGTCGAGCTTCCGTGGAAGCAGATGGGGATCACGGGTGCGCGACGTGTCCGCGACCTGTGGACGCATCAGGAAAAGGGACCGTCCCTTGGTGCCTGGCGAGCGGAACTGGCTGGCCATGGAACGCAGCTGCTGCTGGTGGAAGCGCTGCCTGGGCAAGTGGCAGCGGTACCTTCCGCTACGTATGAAGGCGAGCGCGCCACGCTCGGCGGGACGGCGACCACGGCCGCGTGTCCTGCGTGCTCGGGCGCGTCGAAGGTGGTGGGACTGGGGCTGGGTGCGAACAACACGGTCAGTTTCGATAATGTCTATGCGCCGCGCGACGGGGCATACCTGATGCAGGTCGACTCCATGACCCAGGGCCTGCGGTCTTACCTCTATTCGATCAACGACGGCCCGCTTCATACGCTTGATTCCGGCGGCGGAAGCTTCCGTCTTCCGTCGGCGATCACGGTGCCCGTGTGTCTCACGCGCGGACTCAACCGGATTCGGTTTGGCAACGCCGCCAGCTATCCACCGGACATGGACCGCATCGTGGTGCGGGGCCGCGGCGATGCGGCGTTGCCCGCGTCGGCCACCTACGAGGCAGAGGATGCCGTGCTGGGTGGTGCGGTGACGGCGAGCTTCAGCAACTACGCCTCGGGGCTCGCCAAAGCAGGCAACATCGGGACAGGCGACGCCAACTCGGTGACGTTTCCCCGCGTCACGGTGCCTGTGTCCGGCGGCTACCAGCTGGAGATCGATTATGCGACGAAGGGGCCGCGCAGCCTGTACCTGTCGGTGAACCATGCGGCTCCACGCAGGCTCGACCTGGACGGGAGCAGCTTCGACGACCCCGTGGCCCGGGTCATCGAGGTGGATCTCAAGGCGGGCGTGAACGTGTTGCGCCTGGCGAATGCCGGAGGGCCGGCACCGGACCTCGATCGGATCGTCGTCGCGCCGCGAGTGCTGCCCGCATGGCTGGGGGCGTCGGCACAGGTCTGCCGGCGGTAGCGACATCCAGGGGCATCCACGGCGTCCGTTTTGACGTATACATGCGTGGTTGCCCCATCCGTCGCCCGAGGACTCCCCGTCATGAAGCCATCCATCATCGCCGCCACGCTCGCACTGGTCGCTGCTGCCGCCCTCTCCACGCCGGCCTCCGCCGCCCTCAAGGAAGGCACGCAGGCACCTGACTTCACCGCGCCCGCGTATCTCGCTGGCAAGCCCTTCACGTTCAAGCTGGCCGATGCCCTGAAAAAGGGCCCCGTCGTGGTCTATTTCTTCCCCGCCGCGCATACCGACGGCTGCAACGTCGAGGCGCATCTCTTTTCGACCTCCATCGACAAGTTCACGGCGCTGCACGCCACGGTGATCGGCGTCACGGCCGGGCACACCAGCGAGCTGGCCGACTTCTCGAAAGAAAACGAGCATTGCGGCGGCAAGTTCCCCGTGGCCGCCGACGAAGGCGCGAAGATCGCAAAAGAATACGACGCCACCCTCATGATCCGGCCGGGCTGGTCCGACCGCACCTCCTACGTGATCGACCCCTCGGGCAAGATCACGCATGTCTATTCGAGCCTACAGCCGGAGAAGCACGTGCAGGAGACGCTCGACGCCGTGAAGGCCATCGAGGCCAGCCATTAAAAGTGCGCTGAAGATCGCGGGGATCCTGCTGGCGAGCGTGCTGCTGATCCCCATACAGGCACTGCTGCGGTGCTTCACGCACGGACGCGTGTCGTTCGTACTGCCGCGCCTCTGGTTCGCCTGCCTGCGGCGTGCGCTTGGCATCCGGGTCGAGGTGGTGGGCAAGCCGCGGAAGGGCGGCGGTACCGTGTTCGTCGGCAACCACGTGTCGCATTACGACATCCTGGTGTTGGGGAGCCTCCTGCATGCGCGGTTCATCGCCAAGAACGACATGGAGCGCTGGCCCGGCATGCAGTTCATCGGCAACCTGGGGCAGGCGTTGTTCATCAGCCGCCGCAGCCGGGATGCCGCGAACGTCGCGGCTGCGCTCTCGACGCAGATCCAGCCTGGCCAGGACCTGGTGCTCTTCGCCGAGGGCACCACGTCGTCGGGTGAGCGCGTGGCGCCGTTCAAGTCGAGCCTGTTCTCGCTGTTCCTCAACCGGGAAGCCACGGGGCATGCGTGGACGATGCAACCCTTTACGCTCGTTCTTCGCTCGGTAGACGGGATCGCGCTGGATGCAGGCGGCGACCGGGATGCGTATGCGTTCCATGGAAACATGGACGCCGGGGCGCATGTGAAGCGCTTCCTGCGCATGTCGGGTGCCGTCGTCCGGGTCGTTTTCCACGAACCACTCGTCGTGCTACCCGGTGCCGATCGGAAAGTCGTCGCCGCGGAGCTGCAGGGCGTGGTCGCGTCGGCCTCTGAGGGCATCGTCCCGTTGGCAAGCCATTCAAGCTCGCGCCTCCATTGCCGATAAAGGGCATACCCACCCCTCATCGTGAAGGCCGACCTCGAACGCCTTCGCTCACAGCTCGTCGCGGTCGGTTCGTCCGTCGCGGAAATCGATGCCGCCGAGGCAACGCACGCCGATCTGCGCGAGAAGTACCTCGCGGCACTCGCGAGCTATAAGGCGGCCGACACCGGGAGCGCCCATGTCGTGGATGGCCTGGTCAAGGGCATCGATCGAGCGCCCACAGCCGCGATCGACGACATCGTGGCACGCGTGCAGAAGGAATATGCGGCCACCTCGCGGCGCCTGGACGAGCAAAGCACGGCTGCTTTCCGTACTGCCCTGAGCCTGCTCTCGGCCGTGGTCATCGGCGCGCTGCTGGTCGGCGCGGTGGTCACGTTGCTGCTCGCTCGCAGCATCACGCGGCCCATTGCACGCGCGGTCGCTGTCGCCGAGGCGGTGGCCGAAGGCGACCTCTCGACGTCAGTCGACGCACAAGGTCGCGATGAAACGGCCCAGCTGCTGGGTGCACTGGCTCGCATGAACACGCGACTCCGGCAGGTCGTAACGACGATTCGCCAGGGCGCCGAAGAGATCTCGCAGTCCACCGGGGAAATCGCCGCGGGAAACCTGGATCTTTCGTCCCGTACCAGTGAGCAGGCCGCCGCGCTCGAGGAAACGGCGTCGTCGATGCAGGAATTCACGGCCAGCGTGAACGGCAATGCCGCCAATGCACGAGACGCGAGAGGCATCGCCGAGCGCTCCCTGACCGGCGCGCGCGACGGCGAAGCCGCGATGCGTGATGCGGTGGTGGCCATGGATCGCATTGCCGACGTTTCCACGCGCATCGCCGAGATCACGGCGGTCATCGACCGCATTGCGTCGCAGACGCACATCCTGGCCATCAACGCCGCGGTGGAAGCGGCCCGCGCGGGCGAGGCAGGGCGTGGCTTCCACATCGTGGCTGCCGAGGTGCGCACGCTGGCCGCCCATTCGAAGAAGGCCGCGAAGGAGATCCGGGGGCTCGTCGATGAGTCTGCCGAGACGATCGCCGACGGCACACGCCTGATTGGCCGCGCGGGGCAGACGATGGTGGAGCTTTCCGGCGGAGTGGAGCGCATGACCGACTCCGTGCGCTCCATTGCCACCGTCAGTGATGCGCAGGCCTCGGGCATTCTCCAGGTGAACGAGGCCGTACGCCAGATCGACGAGGTCACGCAGAGCAACTCGGCGCTGGTCGAGGAAGCTGCGGCGGCGGCCGATGCCGTGAAGGTGCGTGCGCGGGAGCTTGTCGAGAGCGTTGCTTTTTTCCAGCTGGCGGCAGCGTAGGCCGGGCGTGGGGGTCCCTTGCGAACCGTGCGAAAATAGTCGGCCACGCCGCCTGACTGACTGCCCGCATGATCCGACTGACCGACATCAAGCTCCCGCTCGACCACGCCGAAGGCGCCGTCGAGGCCGCCATCCGGGCCAGGCTGGGGCTGGGGAAAGGCGACGCGCTCGGGTTCACTGTGTTCCGCCGTGGGCACGATGCCCGCAAGCGCGGCAACATCCTGCTGATCTACACGCTGGACGTCGAAGTAGCGGATGAAGCCCGTCTGCTGGAACGCTTTGCCGACGACAGGCATGTGCAGCGGTCGCCGGACACGACGTACCGGTTCGTGGCGCAGGCGCCGGCCGATCTGAAGGAGCGGCCGATCGTGATCGGCCTCGGGCCCTGCGGACTCTTCGCCGGGCTGCTGCTCGCACAGATGGGGTACCGGCCGATCATCCTCGACCGCGGCAAGGCCGTGCGCGAGCGCACCGTCGACACCTGGGGCTTCTGGCGCAAGCGCAAGCTGGAACCCGAATCGAACGTGCAGTTCGGCGAAGGCGGCGCTGGCACGTTCTCCGACGGCAAGCTGTACAGCCAGATCTCCGATCCGCTGCACCATGGCCGGAAGGTGCTCACCGAATTCGTGAAGGCCGGTGCGCCCGAGGAAATCATGTACGTGAGCAAGCCGCACATCGGTACCTTTCGCCTGGTCACGATGGTCGAAAGCATGCGCGAGACCATCGAGGCGCTGGGTGGCGAGATTCGCTTCACGCAGCGCGTCGACGATGTGCTGGTCGATACGGCGGCTGATGGCTCGCGCCAGCTCCGCGGCGTGACGCTCGCCAGCGGCGAACAGCTGCTCAGCGATCATGTGGTGCTCGCCGTGGGTCACAGTGCCCGCGATACGTTCTTCATGCTGCACGACCGTGGTGTCTACATGGAAGCCAAGCCGTTCTCCGTCGGCTTCCGCATCGAGCATCCCCAGTCGATCATCGACCAGGCACGCTTCGGCCCGCAGGCGGGCCATCCTCTTCTCGGCGCGGCTGACTACAAGCTGGTGCATCACTGCAGGAACGGGCGATCGGTGTACAGCTTCTGCATGTGCCCGGGCGGTACTGTCGTCGCTGCCGCGTCCGAGCCGGAGCGCGTGGTGACCAACGGCATGAGCCAGTACTCCCGGAACGAACGCAACGCGAATGCGGCCATCGTGGTGGGCATCGAGCCGGAAGACTTCGCGGCCTTCGACGACAGCGGAAGCCCGCTAGCCGGCATCGCGCTGCAACGTGCCCTGGAGTCACGTGCGTATGAGATGGGCGGTCGCGATTACAGCGCGCCGGCCCAGCTGGTGGGCGACTTCATCAAAGGCACGCCGTCCATTGGCTTCGGTCACGTGCAGCCCTCCTACACGCCCGGCGTGCACCTGACGGATCTTGCACCGGCGCTTCCTGCGTACGCGATCGAAGCTATCCGTGAAGCACTCCCTGCCTTCGATCGCAAGATCCGGGGGTTCGGCATGCACGACGCTCTGCTTACCGGCGTGGAGACCCGTACGTCATCGCCGGTACGTATCCGTCGCAACGACGAGTACCAGAGCATGAACACGCGCGGACTGTTTCCGGCGGGCGAGGGTGCGGGCTATGCGGGTGGCATCCTGTCTGCCGCCGTCGACGGTATCCGCGTGGCCGAGGCGGTGGCACGCAGCATCAATGGGCTGGCGGCACCGTGAAGCAGGGCGGCTCCGTCTGAAAATCAGAAGTGAGCACGCACCGTGACGCCCAGCATCCTCGGATCGCTGGGCTGGCCGAGGATGAGCCCCGAATTACCCGTCTGCACCGTCAGTGCGGTGACGTAGTTGCGGTCGAAGAGGTTGCGCGCGAACGCGTCGACTTCCCAGTTATCGTTAAAGCGGTAACCGATGCTCGCATTCACCGCCGCATAGCCCGCGATTTTCGTATAGATGGAGTTGGTGGTGTCGGAGTTGTATCCGCTACGCGCGCTCGAGTCCGCATGGAGCAGGAAGGCGTCGTTGCCGATGGGGTACTCGTAATCGAAGCCCAGCGAACCGGCCCACTTCGACAGGCCCGCCAGCGGAAGTCCTGTCAGGACGTACGCGCCCGGAACGTCAGGATTGCCACGGGGATTCGAGGTCTTGTCGGCAAGATTCGCCGGTGCAGCGAGAGGCTGGCAACCGCCCGCCGCGTTGGGGTTCTGCCATTCGAGCGGGCAGGGGCCTTTGGGGTAATCGGTGTACTTCCCGTCTGCGTACGCGAACGATGCGCGCAGCGTGAAGCCCCTGAACAGCAGCGCTGCGAAGTCGCCTTCGACGCCCTGCACCCTGACCTCGGGAATATTCGCGGGGTACGTGCGTAGCGCCGCCGTCTCGGTACCCGACGTGACGTTTGCCTGATAATTCCTGACCACCGTGCGATACGCCGCGAGGTTCAATGTCGCGCGCCCGTCCCACCACGCGGTCTTCAGGCCGACCTCTCGCGTGGTGTTCGTCTCATCCTTGATCACGGCCGTAGCCAGTGCCGGATTGTTGGCGGCATCGAGTGGCAGGCCGGACATGTTGAGGCCGCCGGACTTGTAACCGCAGGCAAAGCTCGCGTAGCCGAACATGTCGTCGGTGAACTGATAAGCGAGATTGAAGCGTCCCGATGGATTTCCGCCCTTGTCCGACGCGCTGTAACTCTGTGGACGGAATAGCGACAGCCTGGCGTTGTCCTGGACAGTGCCTGGCGTCGTTGGAAGGCCGCCGGATACCGTCGTCGCGTAGTGGCCGTCCTCGTCCTCGTACGTATACCGCAGGCCGAGCGTTGCCGTCAGGCGATCGGTGAACCTGTAGTTCGCTTCCCCGAAGGCCGCGTAGCTTTTCATGCGGTAGTGCGAGTCGCCGAACTGACCGTAGCCGTCCGCCAGGTTATCCGGCATGCCGGGGAAACTGGTCGTGCTGACGAGCCAGTACGTGGCGGCGGGGCCATAGATGCTGATCGGCTTGCCGTTGATCTCCTGCGTGTAGAAGTAGAGGCCGCCGACGTAGCTGAAAGGCCCGTCTCCGTTCGACGCCACGCGGAACTCCTGGCTGTACTGGTCCTGCCGCGACGGAATGCGCTGGACCGTCTGGATGGGAATGCCGGTGTAGTCACGGTCGTTCGCCACGTCCCATTTCCAGTAGCGCCAGGCCGAGATCGACGTCAGTGTCACCGGCCCCACATCCCAGTCGGCATGGAGGGACACGCCCCCATCCTGCGTATCGATATGCAGCGGCGCGTCGATGTCGGTCAATCGATCGTAGATATTCCGGCTCGGCGGCGCGTAGGCGGGCAATCCATGGGCGGACAGGTTGGCGGCGAGGCCGTCGAACTGCCGGGCCGCACCACGCAGGCTGCTTCCGACGCGCAGGTAGTTCTGCGTGCAGCAATCCGAATCCAGGTTCGTGACGTCGCCGATCAGTCGAATCTTCAGGCTGTCGTCCGGCTTGAAGAGCAGCTGGCCACGAAGGGCGTAGTTGTCGAGTTCGTTCTCGTCCTTGCCGGTGTTCACGTTATGGAGCGTGCCGTCGCGCTCCGTGAACTGCGCGGAAAGCCGGCCGGCCACGGTCTGGCTGAGCGGCCCCGACACGCTGCCCTTCGCCTGCAGGAAGCCTTGCTCGCCCATCGAGATCTCGCCGTTGCCTTCCGGCACGAACGTGGGCTCCCGGCTGGTGATGTTGATGGCACCGGCCGTCGTGTTCTTGCCGAAGAGGGTGCCCTGCGGCCCGCGCAGGACCTCGATGCGATCGATATCCGTGAAGTCGAAGGCGGCGGTCGCCGGGCGTCCGTGGTACACGCCGTCGATGTAGAAGCCGACGCCCGGCTCGATACCGTCGTTCGCCGCGCTTACCGACAGCGTGTTCGAGCCCAGGCCGCGTATCGTATAAGCCGTATTACGCGGGTTGGCGGAGTTGTAGTAGAGCGACGGCACCAGCTGGCTGAGCTGCTGCGTGTTGACGGTGTACGACCGGTCGAGCCACTCGCCATTGACGACCGAGACCGCGATCGGAACCTTCTGCATGTTCTCCTCGCGCTGTCTGGCGGTGACCGTCACGTTGTCGAGGGTTGTTGCGCCCTTCGTGTCTTCGGTCGTCGTGGGCGCCTGCGCCACCTGGGCGGCCGAGATAACCGGGCAAAACAGCACCGCTGCCCCGAAGACAAGTCGCTTCATCGAGCCACCCCATCGCAAGATAAAGCGGACTATATAGCGAAAAACTGCGGCGGCAAGAGGGGGAGCGTTTGCTATCCCGGCTGCACAGCGGCAGGATCGCTTCGGGCAAGCCGGCGAAGTCGCGGTTGACGGCGGCCTGGCTCAGCCCTGACCCGCGCACGCCGTTGGCCGCAGATTCACCAGGCACACGCGGTCATGAGGGTGCGCTCGTCCAGGTGGGTCACGCTCACCTGCATAAGCGTGCCGCGCGGGAGGTCAGCCGACAGATCGACGGCCACGACCAGATCGAGCAGGCCGCTGCTGGCCATGCCAAGCACTTCCACGGCGTCGAAGTCGAACATGCGCCCGGCGGCTTTTGCAGCAGCCTTGTAGAAACTCTCCTTGGCGGAGAAGGCCAGCGTAAGCGCCATGGGCTGGCCCATGGCGTCGGCGAGCTCATCGATGGCCCGATGCTCGCCGGCGACCAGCACGGTGGAGCGAAGGGCGTCGAGACCGCCCTGGTTGGGTATCCGTTCGATATCGATCCCGATGCCACGCAGGCCCCGGGCACCTGTGGCCACCGCAGCGGCCAGTCCATCGACGTGGGTGATGCTGCCCAGGAGGCCCTCGGGCCAGAGGGGCGCGCGATCCGGCCCGATCGGCAGGTCTGTCACGAGGCACTGTCGCTCGCGCAGCGCCTGCAAGGCGCATCGGCGGCCAGCGAGGAATTCCACCTGCCGCTTCGTTACCGAGCGGGCGACCGATGGCGGGCAAGTGATGCCATGCCGACCGAAGTCGGCATGGGATGGATCATGGATATCGAAGGGCAGGGCAATCGCCTGCGGCAGATCGAACGGCAGGTCGCCCAGTGAGAGTCGCGAAAAAGAAGTCATCGCTGGTACGTCGGGCGACTGCACGGGTGACGGTCCGGGAAAGAGGCGCGGTTCACGCCCGGCGTCACTTCGGCGTGAGCCGGAAGAGGCCTCCGGGCTGATTGTCTTCGAGTAGCCAGAGCGAGCCGTCCGGGGCCTCTTCGATGTCGCGTATCCGCATGCCGAGGCTCCAGCGCTGGACCGCGGTGGCGCCGCCCTTGCCGTCCACGGTGACGCGAAGGATTCCTTGACTGCCAAGCGCGCTGATCAGTGCGCTGCCTGTCCAGTGCGGGAACATGCCACCCTTGTAGAACATCAGGTTGCCCGGCGCGATCACCGGCTTCCAGTAGATCACCGGCTTTGCGAGATCGGGCCGCGTATCGGGGGAGGGAATGGGCACGCCGTTGTAGTTGGCGCCATAGGACACGAGCGGCCAGCCGTAGTTCTTGCCGCGCTCGATCAGGTTCAGCTCGTCGCCGCCAAGAGGGCCATGCTCGAGCTCCCACAGCTGGCCATTGGGCGCAAAAGCGAGGCCATACGGCGTGCGGTGGCCCGTGGACCAGGTTTCGGCCGGCGTGACGTTGGGGCCGGGGAAGGTGTACGAGCTGACGACCGGAGCCGTTTTGGCTGCCTCGGTGTCCTTGGCCGGATCGATAAGCGGAATGGTGCGCGCGCCGACCTTTCCGGCCCACGGGTTACCGGGCGCCGGCTTGCCGTCCAGCGTCAGCCGGAGGATCTTGCCTTCCGGCTGGTCGGGATCCTGCGCGGGCGTGAAGCGCTGGCGGTCACCCACGGTGAGAAACAGGTATTTGCCGTCGGGTGAGAAGGCTATCTGCGCGCCCGGCTGCCCACCTTTGCCCGTCGGCATCTGGCGCCACAGCACCTGGAAGCCATCCAGCCGTGCCTGGTTGCCATCCATGACGAGGCGGCCCCGGCCCATGGCCAGGCCGCCGCCATAGGCACCCGGTGCGACATAGGTCAGGTAAACCTGGTGGTCGCTGGCGTAGTGGGGCGAAAGGAACACGCCGAGCATGCCGTTCTGGCCTTCGACATAACTGGGCGGCACGCCCTTCACCTCGGTCTTGGCCCCTTGCGGGGTCACCAGCTGGAGGCGGCCGACCTTCTCGGTCACCAGCATGCGGCCGTCCGGCAGGAACGCGACACGCCACGGCAGATCGAAGCTGGCCACTTTCGTGACTGTGAAGGGCAGGTTGGTCTCGGACGCCTGATCGCCTGCATTGGTCTGCGCATGGGCTGCGCCCGCGACCAGGAGCCCGAGCAGGATGCCGTGTGCCAGCTTCTTCATGGACGTGTTTCCTTTGGCGGAGAATCGAATCCAGTGTACCGGTCCTTTCGCAGGAACAGGGTAGGGACGGACGGGCGTCGACGCAAAAAAAAACCCGCCGGAGCGGGTTTTTTCCTTTCTACGTTGTAGTGCTGCCTCAGAAGGCGACGCGGACGCCGGCGGTTACGCCATAAGCCGTACGGCCCGATCCCTGCTCGCCGGTAAGGCCGCCGTAGAGGTACGTGTCGTGGCCCAGCCGCATCGTGCCGTTCGCATTCAACTGCACGAAGCCACGCCCGGCATCCGGTGCCTTCGTCTGGAACTGCTGGCCGGCGATGCTGGAGCTGACGGTCGGATCGAGCAGCTTGCCCGAATCCACGCCCGCGGCGACACCGACACGCCAGGTCAGCTCGGAAGCAAGCGGATCGTTCGCCTTCGAGCCCGCCGTGACGCCGACCAGGCCGCGCGTACCGGTGACCGACAAGCGGTCCAGCGACAGGGCGGCAGGCGATGTGCCCGTTTCGTTCACCGCGTCACGCTCGACCTTCTGCCAGATGACGCCGGCATACGGCTCGATACGCAAGCCGGCCGACTCGAGCGGAAGGCGAGCCGTCAGGCTGGCCATCGTGTCATGGCCGTCCGTACGCGTGCTGAGCGAACCATTACCGAACGGATCCATGCGACGCGTGGACCAGTCATCCGAGCCATACGAGACGACGCCGTCGATGACGATGGCACCCGCTTTCTGCTGGCCGTAAAGAAGGCCGGCATTGCCGCGGATCGTGCCCTGGCCACCCGTGGCGATGACATTGCTCTCGCCATGGGATGCGCCGACACCAATGACGGTGGACTCATTGGCGAACACGTCGACACCGGCCGTGATATGGCTGGTGCTGGCGTTGTAACCCGAGCCCTGGCTGTCGGCGACGTAACGCTGGCCGTCCTGGGTCAGGTTCGCCCAGGCCTTGTTCGCCGGGTTCGTCGTGTCCGTGCCGAGATGGTCGAACGCATCGCGGTTGATCGCGAGGCCCATGCCCCGGGCCGCCGCGGCCTGATCGGCGTGGACTTCGCCCGCCATGGCCTTCACCGTATCGGCGATGTGATCGGTATCGAGCGCGCCGATGGCATTCACGACGGCCGTGTAGGCTGCGCCGTTCCCGGCGACCTGGGCGTCGACCGCACGGTCGAGCGCACCGGCCAGGGCGAGCGTGTTCTTGCTCGCGCCTGTGCCCAGGAAGTCGCTGTATGCCTTCGGCACCACGCGCAGGTCGATGCTGTTGCTGCCGCCAAGGTCATAGAACGCCAGGAAGCGCGTATTGGCCGCGAGCCCGTCGGTCGGCTGCGTGAGGCTGTCGAAACGGCCGACGATACCGCCCTCCGCCGTGACGATCCGGTACGAGTCGCCCAGCACAGGCGTGAACGTGTTGGTTGCATCGCCCGTGATGCCGCGCAGCAGCGGCTCCAGCGTGCCACCGGCGATGAACTGATGCCCGGCGCCGACGACAAGCAGGCGCGAGTAGTTGCCAGCGCCCGTGCCGGTGCCGTAACCGTCGATGTCGGCTTCGAACGTGCTGCCCGCGTTCATCGTCACGGTGCCGTCGACGGTGAGCGTGCCCGGCGAGTTGCCCGGGGCGAGGCGGCCGCTGACGCTGACCGGACCGTTGATGCGGCCGATGCCGCGCAGCGTAGCGATCGCATCGACGGTGACGAAGCTGCTGTTGAGCGTGCCGTTGGCGCGCAGCGTGCCGTTCTGGACGCAGGTGCCTTCGTTGAGGGACGCCTTGCCCGTGAGGCTCAGTGCACCCGCGCCGCTCTTGATGAAGCAACCCGACGCGCCCGCGGTATCGATGTCGCCCGACAGCACGGTGGTGGTGCCCGCCGAGACGTTGACGCCCGAGTTGCCGCTGACCAGCACCTTCTGGCCCGTGCCAAGGGTGGCGTAGGTCTGCAGTACACCGCCCTGCAGGATGATGTCGCCGGTGCCGAGCGACGAACCGCTATCGATGCGGACCGTGCCACCGTTCACCAGCGTGCCGCCCGTGAAGGTATTGCTGCCGCTGACGATCAGCGTGCCGCCGCCGAGCTTGGTCAGAGTACCGTCGCCGGTGATGCTGCCCGTCTGGGAGAGCGTCGCGCCGGTGTCCGTGGTGATCGAGCCGCCGCCGCTGGCGATCACGATCTCGCGGGCCGTGGTGACATCGGACGTCACTGCCAGGTTGCCACCGTTGAGCGTGACCGCGTTCGCGGCATCGCCGAGGTTGGCATCGCTGGAAATGCTCAGCGTGCCGCCATTGAGCAGGGTGCCGCCCGTATAGGTGTTGTTGCCCGAGAGCACCAGCGTACCTTCGTTGACGGTCGTGCCGCCCGAGTGCGACGCGACGCCCGTGATCGACAGGGTGCCCGCGCCGTCCTTGACCAGGCCGCCGGTGCCGGTGACCGTGCCTGCCGTGGTGAGCGACGTGCCCGCGTCGGTGGTCACGACGGCGTTCTTCGCCAGGTTCAGCGTGCGCTGGGTGGCAACATTGCCCGTGGTGTGCAGCGAACCGCCATTCAACGTCAGGGCCGAGGTCGATGCGCCCAGGTTGGCATCGGAAGCGATCTGCAGGGTGCCCGCATCGACGGTCGTGCCGCCGGTGTAGGTGTTGCTGCCGGCGAGCACGAGCGTGCCGTCGCCGTCCTTGGTGATGCCGCCGTTGCCGGAAACGGTGCCAGAGGTGCCGAACGTGGCGCCTGCATCGGTAACGATCGACGCATCGGCGTTCACGACGACGTCGCGCGAGCCACTGACATCACCCGTGGCATGCAGCGTGCCGCCGTTGAAGGCCAGCGTGCCGGCCGCTTCACCGAGATTCGCATCGCTGGAGACCTGCAGCGTTCCGCCGTTGAGGACGGTGCCGCCGGTATAGGTGTTGCTGCCGCCGAGCACGAGGGTACCGTCGTTGACCGTCGTGCCACCCGTGTGCGAGGCGTCGCCACCGATCTCGAGTGAGCCTTCGCCGTTCTTGACCAGACCGCCGTTGCCATCGACATTGCCCGAAGTCGCGAAGGTCGTGCCGCCGTCGATGGCGAAGTCGCCACCGCCGAGCGTGACGTCGCGGGTCGAGACGATGTCACCCGTGGTGTGCAGCGTGCCGCTGGCGAGCGTGATGCCGCCGGCCGCATCACCGAGGGCGGCGTCGTTGCCGACCTGGAGCGTGCCGCCGTCGACGATCGTGCCGCCGGTATAGGTGTTGCTGCCGCCGAGCACGAGCGTACCGTCGCCGTTCTTGCCGAGTGCAGCGCCCGAGACCGTGCCCGACGCGACCAGCGTCGTGCCGGCATCGGTGGTGATCACCGAATTCCCGGCGACATTGATGGCGCGGTTGGTGGCCATGTCGGCGGTGGCATGCAACACGGCGTCGTTCAGTGCAAGGGAACCGGTGGCTGCGCCGAGGCTGGCGTCGGATGCGACCTGCAGCGAGCCACCGTCGACCGACGTGTTTCCGGCGTAGGTGTTCGTGCCGTTCAGCACGAGCGTGCCTGCACCGGTGGCCGACAGCCCGCCGCTACCCTGTACGGTGCCGTCGACGGTCAGCGTCTTGCCGCTGTCGATGGCGAGGTTCGCGTCGGCGTTGCCAGATACGTCGAGCGTGCGCGAGGTCGAGAGGTCGCCGGTGACATGCAGCTCGCCGCCGTTGAACGCGATATGGTTCGACGCGTCGCCGAGATTCGCATCGTCGGCCACCTGCAGGGTGCCGCCGTTGAGCGTGGTGCCGCCCTGGTAGTGGTTGGTGCCGGAAAGCACGAGGGTACCGTCGTTCACCGTGGTCCCGCCGAGGTGATCGGCCGCACCCGAGATCGCGAGGGTGCCGTCGCCGTCCTTCACCAGGCCGCCTCCGCCGTTCACGTCGCCACTGCTGGCGAACGTGGTGCCCGCATCGACCTGCACATGGGCGCTGTTACCCGCGGTGCTCGTGAGCGTACGCGCGCTGGTGACATCATCCGTGGTGTGGAGCGTGCCGCCGTTGGCGAACGTGACTGCGCCGCTCGCGTCGCCGAGGTTTGCGTCCGAGCCGATGACCAGGGTGCCGGTGTCGATGATGGTGCCACCGGTGTACGTGTTGTTGCCGCCGAGGATCAGCTCGCCAGGGCCCGCTGCATGGAGCGTGCCGCTGCCGGAGACCGTGCCACCAAGCGCCAGGCTCGTACCAGACAATGCATCGACGGTTCCGGCATGGGTGAGGGTGACGTCGCGGGACGTGCGGAGGTCGCCCGTGGATGCGAGCGTGCCATTGTCGAGATGGATCGCATTGGCGAGTGCGCCAAGGCTGCCATCGTTCGCGACGACCAGGAGGCCACCGTTGTTCACCGACGTGTCGCCCGTATACGTGTTCTGGCCGCCCAGTGCGAGGGCGCCGCCGTTCACCGTCACACCGCCTGCCTGTGAGGCGACGCCATTGACGATCATGGCGCCGCCGCCGTTCTTGACGAGGCCTGCCGAGCCGGTGAGGTCGCCATTCGCGGTGAGGGCGGTGCCGTCATCGACGGCGATCGCGCCGCCGTCGAGGGCAACGTTGCGATCGGTCGAGAATGAGGCCGTGGTTTCGAACGTGCCGCCGTTGAGCGTGAGGCTGCCTGCGGCATCGCCCAGGTTCATGTCACCGGAAACGGCGAGGATGCCGTCGTTGACCGTCGTGCCGCCGGAGTAGAGGTTGTTGCCCGCGAGGACGAGCGAGCCACTGCCATCCTTCACCAGGCCACCCGGACCGGCGATCAGGCCGCTCGAGGTCATCGTTGTGCCGGCCGCCGTGTCGAGAGTACCGTTGCCGGACAGGGCGATCGTCCGACCGGTATCGATGCTGCCGGTGGTGTGGAGCGTCGCATCGGACAGTTCGAGCTGGCCCGGGGCGGCACCCAGGTTGGCGTCGCGCGAGATCGTCAGGTCACCGTCATGGACCGAGGTACCACCCGCATAGGTATTCGTGCCCGACAGGACGAGGCTACCGCCGACCGAGGTCACGGCGCCGTTGCCCTGGACCGTGCCAGCGAGCGTGGTGACATGGTCGCCGGCGCTTTCCAGGTTGAGCCCGGCACCGTTGGTGTTGACCGCACGGATCGACGTGACATCGCCGGTCGTGACGACCGTGCCGCCGTTGGCGCTGAGGGCGCCCGAGGTTGAACCGAGGTTGGCGTCGTTCGCGATCACCAGTCGACCGGTGCCGCTCACGGACGTACCGCCCGTGTAGGTGTTGGTACCGGTCAGCACGAGGTCGCCCTGCGATACGGCCAGCCCGGCCGCGCCGCTGACGGTCCCGTCGAGGGTCGCCGTACCGTTACCGCTCTTGGTAAGCACGCCGGAGCCCGCGATGCCGCCGTTCAGCGTGGTGGTGCCATCGGTCACGAGCTGGCCGCTGCCTGCCATGACGATGCCTCGCGAGCTGGAGAAGGCGCCCGTCGTTTCAAGCGCGCCGCCACCGAACGTGAGACCCGAGCTGGCATTGCCGAGGGCCGCGTCGTCCTGCACGACGACTGTGCCGCCATTGAGACGGGTGCCACCCGTGTACGTGTTGGCGCTGTTGAGGACGGTGGTGCCCGCCGAGTTCGTGAGGCCACCCGACATGGCGAGCGTGCCGGTCTCGATCAGCGTGCCCGCACCGGATTTCACGAGTGCGCCCGTACCGGCGGCATTGCCGCTGCTGGTCAGCGTGGTACCCGCATCGGTGTTGATCGTGCCCTGGCCGTTGAGGGCCAGGTTGCGCGAGGTCGTCATGCTCGCGGTGGTTTCCAGCGTGCCGTTATTGAACGACACCGGGCCGGAGGCGCCCAGGTTGGCATCCTGAGAGATCGCGAGCGTGCCGCCGTTGATCGCCGTGCCGCCGGTGTAGGTGTTGACGCCACTCAGCGTCTGCGTGCCGCTGCCGGTCTTCGTGAGGCCGCCGGTGCCGGACAGTACGCCGCCGAAGTTCGTGTTGGTGCCGGTGCCGTTGAGCGTGAGCGCCGTGCCGTTCAGTCCGATGTCGCCGCCGCCGGCGAGGCCCGCGACCGTCTGCGTCGCGTTGTTCATCGTGACGTCGGAGCCGGTGTTCACGGTGAGGATGCCCGTGCCCAGCTTGCCGGTGCTGGCGACGACGACATCGCCCTCGGACACATTGGTGCCGCCGGTGTACGTGTTGGCACCGGAGAGGGTGAGGGTGCCCGTGCCGGTCTTCGTCAGCGAGCCCGTGCCCGAGATGACGTTGGCGACATTGGTGTCGTACGTCTGAAGGTCGAACGTGCCGCCGTTGGTGCCGAGCGCGATGTTGCGACCACTGGCGAGGTCGAAGTCGGCGCCCCACTGCAGCGTGCCGCCGTTGAACTTGAGGTCGTTGGAGGTATCGCCGAGGCCGGCGTCCGACAGCACGTTGATCGCACCGCCGTTCAGGTCGATTTCGCCGACCGAGGTGTTGTCACCACGCAGGTTGAGCGTGCCTTCGCCCTGCTTGATGAGCGCCCCACGACCATCCATCTCGCCGGTCAGGGTGAGATCGTGGCCGTTGGTGTCGAAGGTGCCGTTCTTGTTGGTGATGCTGACGATCTGGCCCATCGTGGCGTCGGCGGTGGTCTTGACGGTGCCGCCATCCATGATCAGGGGATCTATCGCATAGGTCTGGTCGACCACCTGGCCGGTGACCACGTGCGGCGCCGTGCTGAGGTCGGCGTTGATGATGGTGATGGTGCTCGACAGGATCACGTTGTCGATCGGCTGCCAGACCTGGGTCGGGTTGGCGATGGGAATGTACGTGAACGTGTACGTCCCGTGGACCAGGTTGTCGAAGGTGACGCCCTGCCAGTTGGCAATGCTGTAGTTCGGCGTGCCGACCAGGGTGGTGCCGTTGGAGTAGAAATTGGTGTCGCCGTCGACCAGGCCTGCCGGCTTGGTCCCGGTCAGGATGTCGAACGCGACGGTCTGGTCGTAGCCGGCCGTGCTGGTCAGGTGCAACGAGCCTTCGTTGTAGGTCGTCTCGGCGGACGAGTGGTAGGTGCCGTAATAGAACGACAGGGACCCGTTGCCCGAGTTCATGTAACCGATGGACGTGGTGTGTGCAAACGCTGTCGTGCCCGTCAGCGCCAGCATGACGCCGGCGGCCAGACGACCCATGCCCGAGCTGACCGGGGCGGCACCACCGACGGAGCGGGCGCCCTTGGAACGCGAGCGGCAAAGCTCGGAGGCGACCACGAACTGGTTCAGCGCGCGATTCCAGATAATCCGAAAGACTCGATTCAAAACGGCTATTCCCTGAATTTAGGATGCAACAGGCCGCCGCGGTTCCCTTGAACCACGGTAAACAATCGGTTGGATGCCCCTCCGGGCGACTCCCCTGTAACAAGGAAACGCATTAGCAAATGGTGTGCCAACCGGCGACCCCGCGCCTTTTCTCGCGAATGTGACGATGTGCTTCACATCGCATATCAGAAGTGCGACCTCGAGCACAAACTGTTTTCGTGATGACGTGTAGCGGCACATTCGGTCCGCGGCTGCCGTGTTTTGTCACCCGAAACCGAATTCGTCAAATCGAGCCATCGCCGGGGGCTGCGTGGCGCCCGCTACTTCACGTAGCCCATGTGCTCCAGCCAGGTGCGGAAGAGGTCCGGCCACACGCTTTCATCCGGAATGCCTTCGGCCAGTCCGGCCCCGTGCACACCATGTGCGAAGAGGTGCACGTCGGCGGACGCGTGCCGTGATTCGAGCGCCTGCGCGAACAGCACGCTGTTCTGCGAGCTGATCTGCCTGTCGTCCAGGCTCTCGAACAGGAAGACCGGGGGTGTCCTGGGCGTCACGTGTTCCTGGCCGGACAGGTAATGCTCAAGATGATCCAGCGCCTCACCGTGGTACGCAGAAAGGAGGTGGGCGAGGGAGTGGGGCGACGCGAACTGGTCGGGCAACATGGATATCACCGGATAGCCGAGGCCCAGGAAATCCGGCCTCGCATTTTCCCCGTCGACATGATCGTGTTCGGTCAGCCCGAAGTCGGTCTCCGCGTGGAGAGCGATGGTGCTCGCGAGGTGCCCGCCTGCGGAGAATCCGAAGATGCCCGTCCGGCGCGGGTCGATGCCAAACTCAGACGCCCGCGCGCGGACGAACCTGATGGCCCGCTGCGCGTCCCACATGGGAATGGGATAGCCGTAGCCGCCGTCCTTGCTCGCGAGGCGGTAAAACAGGACGAAGGTGGTGATGTGCAGGGCCCGGGAGAAGTATTCCGCGACAGGCGCCTGCTCTTTCCGATCACTGAGGCGGTCGTAGCCGCCGCCAGGCATGACGATGATGGCTGTTCCGGTCGATCGCGTCCTGTCGGCAGCGGGGTAGACCTTCAGGAAAGGTATGTCGCGGCACGCATCGTCGCCGGTGGCCCCGGGTGCGCGGCCTTGCCACAAACGCAGCTCGGTTTTGTCGGAAGCATCGTAGCAATTCTGCGCGTTGCTGCTTGTGTCCGGATCCGTTTTGGTTTCATGGGCCTGCGCTGCGGTGGCACCGCAGGCCAGCCATAGACTGCAAGACAGTAAAACCCGGAACTTGCGCTTCATTCGTGTGTTCCTGCGTTGGTCGTTCCTGTTACTCCCCGTGGACGGATGCTAGATGTGGGGGAGTAAGTGTCGACTGAACAGGTGGCCCTTGAGTACGCGTTGGCGACGAAGCTTTACACGGGGGTGCCTTGCTTATTTCACGAGTACAAGCTTTTCAGAGCTACCTTGCATGTGGCGATACAGGAAGCGCAGCCACGATGTCAACACTCTGCGAATCTTCGCATAATGTATAGTTGCGGCATCTAACTTAGGCATTTTCAAGCCCCCCGGTTTCGGCATTATCAAGATCACCGGTCGAGGTGGCAACTTGTGCATTTTCAAGCACAGCGTTTCGGAGATTATCTTCCTCCCTCCAACGCGTAATGGCCTCACGGTAATGAGGACCAACTTCATCATCGCCTTCCATTTTGCGACTGATTTCCAGCATCCATAAACCAACTAAATCGGATGCATCTTCGGGATGACATGCCACGGCGTTGTAGAACGCGCCGAGAGCCAAACGAACAGCACTCTCAGCTGTCAGACCCGGATGTTTATTGCCCTTGCTCATGCGATCATTCCTTGGGGCGCAAGCCCCGGTTGCTTCTGCAATCGCGGCACCCGGTCAGGCCTTCGAAACGTGCCCGGGTGCCGCACTTAAGCGATCACGGCTGCCCGTGACACCGCTTGTATTTTTTCCCACTTCCACACGGACACGGTTGGTTCGCCCCGACCTTAGGCACGTCATTCCTGGAGACCTTGACCTCCCCCGAGTCGACACGATCGGCAAGCGTCGACGCGCCACGGGAGACCGGCGAGACAGTCGTTCGAGGAGGAGAGGAGGGGGGTTTTACCCCCTTGGCAGGGGGTAAAACCACGGCGGCAGCAGCCACCTTGCGAGCGTCGAGATATTGCCGGAGAGCGAAGGCGCATAGTGCGTTCAGAGATACGCCAAGCGCCTCAGCCTCAGCTTTCGCCTCAGCTGACAGCCCATCCGGCAAACGAAGAGTAGTCGAACCAGCCATCAACGCTCACCCTTTGGCGGTGACGTCAAACTGCTACCACTTTCGCCCCGGTTAAGGAACTTTGATCCCCTGTTAGCCGACGGGATCAAGCCCGACGGTGTCGCGTCGGGCTGTAAAGCGCATCGTAGCGCGGTTTCGCCTGCCATGGAAGCCTCCCCAGTAGTGGCTGATAGAGCCGTAATGTGAGGCCAGTTTGCCATCATATTGACGTCACCACCAGAGGCTTCCAACCGCAATCTTTCGACGGCTTGCAGAAAGCCTTGGAGCGCTCCCGGCAGGTTCGCCGTCGCCGGCGGCGGAGCCGCTTCCGGCGAAGCCGAACCCGCCGCTCGCACCCCAACTGCCACAGGCAGACCGAACGAAAGAAAAGCGGTCGGCTGGCCCGCAGGGTAGGCCGTCAGCTCAATGGACGAGACTGGCTGCGCAACGAGCACCTCGGCCTCGACTGGCGGCGACGTCACAAGCTCGACGGCCGCTGGCCTCGCGGGGGCTACCGCCCCCACACCCCGGGTCTCGGCCTCATATCGCTTGAGGAACAGATAGGCATGCTCGACCGTCATCCACCAGCGGCGCATGTCCTCCTGCAGGAAACCGCGACCGTCGGGGGTGAACAGCTTGCCCCGGATCATCTTGAAGCCCTCCCAGCTGTCGTGCAGGGCTCCCAGATCGCCTTGGCGCAGCAGACGCATGAGGCGGACCGCCGACCAAGGAACGCGACGCTGACCAGTGTCCCAGTTGTGCACCGTCCGCAAAGAGACGCCGAGGAACTCAGCACAGGTTTTCTGACTCAGCAGGCAGCACATGCGAAGCTCGCGAAACTCTTCGCAACTGATCAGCCAGGCACGACGAGGGCGCTTTTTCGTAACGTTACGCTTCTGCGCATAATGTATATTATGTAAACTTCCATAGCACCCGATCCAGATCAGCGCTCGTCACGGCTTCTGTCGTCGGTCGCATTCGATGTCGTTTGGTCATTAACCTCGTCATACCCCTCCTACCTCGTCATTTCTCGATGCTTAACATGGATAAAGAATTGATTTGTCGCGGGTAAATTTCTCCGTCGGGAGCAGAGGCTGTACGGCCGTCGGCGCGGTCCACCATGACATTCATTAACGACGTCGTCGTTCCTTTCAATCGACACGGTTAACGACACCGGCGTGGCCACAGCCACGAATACCTGAGGTGTCCTATGGCTTTCTAGGCGCACGCGCTACGATCTTCCGGCTGCGTTTTGCAGCTCCGTCGGCCACGACGGCGCCCTTTGCTTTTGACCGTGGTGGCGCAGCAGTCCGGCCTTTGGCCAGAGCCTTCTCTAACGCCGAAGCAATGCCCTTGGATCGAGCTACCTCGTTATCTGCCTTCCGCAATTGATCGCGTAATAGGTCACGCTCCGTCTGAGCCGTGACAAGGGCGCTCTGATGGGCTCGCTCTAAGGTTTCGAAACGGTGTTGCCACTGCTTGGCGTCTAGTCGCGCGCGATCGATCTCTTGGTGTGCTCGATCTTCGACGTTCCTTATATAGGTTTCATTCTGCTCGCGATCCCGTCGTAGTTCGCCATCTCGTTCGTCCAGTAATTCGCGAAGTTTCTTGATCTCAGAGGCCTGATGATCGCCAATAGCCTGAAAACGGTCACGTTGCTTCACAAGGTCGGCACGGAGCACCTGGCTGTCCGCTAGCTGAGTGTCCAGTGTCTGACGGGCGCGTTCGGCTAGCTCCAAAGCAGCCTTAGCCTGGACGGTTTCGGCGTCGGCTGCCTGTAAACGGGTCTCCCAGCCCTCCTTTTCTCGAACCAACTCGGCGCGCGCCGATTCCAATGCAGTGCCTTCCTTCTTGAGGTTGGCTGCGGCTTCACGGTTGGCATGCCCGACGGCCAACCGCCATAGCTCGACCATCGCCTGCCCTACCGAACCCGGAACGTCCGGAAGGGCGCTCATCTCGCGGAACCGCTCACCGAGCCTGTTACGCCAGGCGTCAAGCATGCGTGTGACGGTGTTCGGCGAACCTGTACCAAGCGAGGCCCGGATCTTTTCTACCGTCGGATTTTCGCCAGCGCCTAAGATCGCATCCGCAGCCGCGTTGACCTGCTCTTGGGTGATACCAGTACGCATGGAATGGTCTCCTCGATCGACGCCCTGCCCGCTTGGATTCATACTCGCGATAAGTGATGATTATCGCCAGTACGCGCCTTATTACGTAGTATAGATTACATATTATGAAGCATATTCACCTTTCTCCAACGCTCTCCTTACCCACTTCCAGCTTGGTGCTGCCCGAACAATTGGCCCAGCAAGCGGCCGATGCCGTGCGCGAACTGCTGGCCGAAGCCGCCGCGGCCAATACCACGCGCAGCTACGCCGCCGCCCTGCGCTACTGGGCCGGCTGGCACCAAGCCCGCTTCACCATCGAGTTGACGTTGCCAGTGAGCGAGGCCGTGGTGATCCAGTTCCTGGTCGACCATATCCAGCGCAAGAACAAAACCGGTTTGGTAAGCGAGCTGCCGCCGGCGGTTGACTTGGCGCTGGTCGCCGCCGGGCTCAAGGCCAACCGCGGACTGCTCAAGCTCGCCACCGTGACCCAGCGCGTGGCCGTGCTGTCGACGGCGCACAAGCTCAAGCGGCTCGCCAACCCCTGCGAGCTGGCCAGCGTGCGGACACTGCTCAGCCGCGCCCGCCGGGCAGCCGTCAAACGCGGGGAGCGGCCGACCAAGAAGACCGCGATCACGCGGCCGGAACTGGAGGCGATGCTGGCGACCTGCGACGACTCGCTGGAAGGTCTGCGTGATCGCGCCCTGCTCTGCTTCGGCTTTGCCAGTGGCGGACGCCGCCGTAGTGAGATCGCCGCGGCCGACCTGCGCGACCTGCGCAAGATCGGCGAGGACGGCTACATCTACCGGTTGGAGTATTCGAAGACGCAGCAGGCCGGAGTGACTGCGGATTCGACGCCGGACAAACCTATTCTAGGACTCAGCGCCGAAGCGCTCACCGCTTGGCTCGAGGCGGCGGCGATCCAAGAGGGGGCTATCTTCAGGCGGGTTTGGAAGGCTCGGCTGGGCCCTGCTCTGCTGCCTGGCTCCATAGCGACGATCGTCAAACGACGCGCCGCTCTAGCGGGACTCGAGGGGGACTTCGGAGCGCACAGCTTGCGGTCGGGTTTTGTCACCGAGGCCGGAAAGCAAGGGGTGCCACTACCGGCCGTAATGGCAATGACCGAGCACCGCTCGGTGGCAAGCGTGATAGGATATTTTCAGGCGGGTGCCGCAGAGGAAAATCCAGCGGCGCGCCTCCTGAGATAGTGGAAATGGTGGAAGGCTTAGGTTGCGTGAGGTGATGCCGGAACTTCGTGTTCTGCAGCTCGCGCGAGGGCTTCTCATCGCAAATCTCCATTTCTGGGCATGGAGACTGCAGAGTTACTTGATTAACCTGCTTCAAGTTCCGCATAGAGCTTGTAGACGATGTCGTCCGTGACCCGGTTATCCAGACGCACATTCTACTCGGAACACGATTTGAACACCCAGCACGTCACGCTAAGTCGGATCGAAAGTCATCTTTGGGAATCCGCCAACATTTTGCGCGGGCCCGTCGATGCGGCCGACTTCAAGACTTATATCTTCCCTCTGTTGTTCTTCAAGCGCATCTGCGACGTTTGGGATGAGGAGTACCGCGAGATTGTCGCCGAGACTGGCGACGAGCAGCTCGCATGGTACCCCGAATCCCACCGGTTCCAGATTCCTGAGGACTGTCACTGGAGCGACATACGAGCGAAGGCGAGCAATCTCGGTGCGGCCCTTCAGCGCGCGATGCGCGAGATCGAGAAGGCGAACCCAGACACGCTCTATGGCGTATTCGGCGACGCCCAGTGGTCAAATAAGGAACGGCTGTCGGATGCTTTACTAAAGGATCTGGTCGAGCACTTTTCCAAAGTGTCGTTTGGCAACGAGAGTGTCAACTCGGATCTGGTCGGTGACGCCTACGAATACCTGATAAAAAAATTCGCCGACGCCACCAACAAGAAGGCCGGCGAGTTCTATACCCCACGCAGTGTGGTGCGGCTTGTGATCGACATGCTCGATCCCAAGGAAGGCGAGACCATCTACGACCCCGCCTGCGGTACTGGCGGTATGTTGCTCGCCGCCGTACAGCACGTCAAAGAGATGCACGGTGACGTAAAGCGGCTATGGGGAAAGCTGTACGGGCAAGAAAAGAATCTCACCACTTCATCCATCGCCCGGATGAACTTGCTCCTCCACGGCATAGAGGACTTCCAGGTGGTGCGTGGCGACACACTGCGCAATCCCGCTTTCTTTGAGGGCGACCGACTCGCTTCATTTGACTGCGTTATAGCCAATCCACCGTTCTCGCTGGAGAAGTGGGGCGACGACCTGTGGTCAAACGATCCCTTCGGCCGCAACTTTGCCGGTCTGCCCCCCTCGTCCAGCGGTGACTTTGCGTGGGTGCAGCACATGGTCAAGTCCATGGCCGACGTGACCGGTCGGATGGCCGTAATTCTGCCCCAGGGGGCACTCTTTCGGAAGGGTGCGGAAGGGAGCATCCGCCAGAAGCTGCTAAAAATGGATCTCGTAGAGGCCGTGATTGGACTGGCCCCTAACCTTTTCTACGGTGCGGGCCTCGCCGCGTGCATTCTCGTGCTGCGCGATCGCAAGCCGGCGAGTCATAGAAAGAAGGTGTTGGTTGCCGATGCGTCGCGCCTGTTCCGGCGGGGGCGCGCGCAGAACTATCTCGAGCCCGAGCACGTCGCCGATATTCTCAGCTGGTATCGCGCCTTCGCCGACGTGCCGGGTGCCGTCAGGATAGTCAGCCTTGACGAGATCAAAGCCGAAAAATGGACGCTGAACATTTCTCGATATGTCGCCCCATCCGTGGAAGGAAGCATCCTCTCCCTAACCGACGCCGTCGGGTCATTCAAGGATCTACTCGCCCGCTGTCGCGAGGCTGAAGAACGGCTTGCGCATGTCATGAATGAAGAGAGCTGGCTGAAATGAGGCACCCAGTCAAACGTATCAATCAACGAGAGATAGAAACCTACTTGTGGGGCGCCGCCGTCCTGTTGCGAGGGCTTATCGACGCTGGTGATTACAAGCAGTTCATTTTCCCGTTACTGTTCTATAAACGTGTCTCGGACGTGTGGGATGAGGAATACCAGGCGGCCCTAATTGGCTCCAACGGTGACCTCACTTACGCCAAGTTCGCTGAAAACCACCGCTTCCAGATCCCACAAGGCGCTCACTGGAACGACGTGCGTCAGACGCCAAGGAACGTCGGCGCGAGGATCCAAAAGGCCATGCGCGCTATAGAGGCCGCCAATCCGGATTTGCTCGATGGCATATTCGGTGATGCGCCGTGGACCAATCGCGAACGCTTGCCTGACGAAACGTTGAAAAATCTAATCGAACACCTCTCCAGTCAGGCACTGACGATCGCAAGCGTGCCCGAGGACGAGCTCGGCAATGCCTACGAATACCTGATCAAGAAATTCGCAGATGACTCTGGGCATACCGCCGCCGAGTTTTACACCAACCGCACTGTTGTTCACCTGATGACGCAACTGCTTAGGCCGCAGGTGGGCGAGTCAATCTACGATCCGACCTGCGGCACCGGTGGGATGCTGATCTCGGCACTGGACGAAGTAAAGCGTTCAGGTGGCGATTACCGGACGCTCAAGCTCTACGGTCAGGAACGCAATCTCATTACGTCCAGCATCGCCCGCATGAATCTTTTCCTACACGGGGTAGAGGATTTTGAGATCGTCCGGGGCGATACCTTAGCTGATCCGAAGCACATTGAAGGCGACCGCCTCCGCCAGTTCGACGTGATTTTGGCCAACCCGCCGTACTCCATCAAGCAATGGAACCGTGAGGCATGGAGCATCGACAAGTGGGGCCGCAATTCCCTTGGAACGCCCCCGCAAGGTCGCGCCGATTACGCTTTCCAGCAGCACATACTGAGTAGCCTTACAGCCAAGGGCCGTAGCGCAGTGCTTTGGCCTCACGGCGTGTTATTCCGCAACGAAGAACAAACAATGCGGACCAAGATGGTTGAGCGGGATTGGGTGGAGGCTGTCATCGGCTTAGGTCCGAATCTATTTTACAACTCCCCGATGGAGTCTTGCATCGTTATCTGTAACCGCAGGAAGAAAACTGCGCGCAAGGGCAAGGTGATCTTTATCGACGCGGTTAACGAGGTCACCCGCGAGCGCGCTCAAAGCTTCCTGAAACCCGAACACCAGCGTCGCATCCTGACCGCTTACAAAAGCTTTAGCGATGTGCCCTCGTTCGCCAAAGTTGCCACACTGGCCGAAATCCGCTCCAATGCCGGCAGCCTGTCAATTCCGCTGTACGTAAAGCGGGTCGCCCTTGCACCTGCAACTGACGGCACCGGCAAAGCCGTATCGCTGCGCTCCGCTTGGGATCAATGGCAAAGCGAGGCCCGCACTTTTTGGCAACAGGCAGACGCGCTTGTAGCGACGCTGGATGAACTGATTGCAGGGGACATAGGGCGTGTCTGACAAGAACAAAAAGACCCTGAAACGCAGCTGGCGTAAGGTGAAGTTCGGCGATGTCGTGCGTCTATCGAAAGCGCGCAGTCATGACCCTCTGGCAGATGGCTTTACTCGCTACGTTGGCCTGGAACACCTGGAGCCTGGCGGCTTGCGCATCCGGAGTTGGGGCAACGTCGCTGATGGAGTCACCTTCACCAACGTGTTCCAGCCCGGACAAGTTCTATTCGGTAAGCGCCGCGCCTATCAGCGCAAGGTTGCAGTGGCGAATTTCGCCGGCGTTTGTTCCGGTGACATCTACGTACTCGAGACCAAAGACGCGCGAGTCTTGCTGCCGGACTTGCTTCCCTTCATTTGCCAGACCGATGCTTTCTTCGATCACGCGGTGGGCACGTCGGCTGGATCGTTGAGTCCGCGAACGAACTGGACCAGTCTGGCAGACTTCGACTTTCTGCTCCCTCCGATAGAAATGCAGCGTCGGGCGTTGATCGTTCTCGGGGCTGGGCTGGTCGCCATTGACGAACTGCGAGCTGCCAAAGACTCCCTCCCTTCCCTCCGACGATCGATGGAGAATCGACTGCTCTCGATGGGAGGCGTACGCAGACAGAACGTTGGAGATATCGCCAAGTTCACGAGCGGAAAAAGCATACGGGTTTCAGATCTCCCGAAGATTCCGTCGGATGCAAACTGGGTTCCTGTCTTCGGCGGAAACGGAATCTCCGGGTATACGGACACCGTTATGGATGGCACATCAGAGCCAACGGTTGCTATTGGTCGTGTTGGACAGTTCTGCGGGGTCACGTCGATGACGCCCGGACCTTGTTGGATAACGGATAACGCATTGTATCCGTTGACCATGAGTCCAGACATCCTGCCAGAGTTCCTTGCCATTTGTCTCCGTGCTTCAAATCTTAATCTCAGCAAGCTCGGTGAATACCTGCCGCTGATTACACAAGAAGTCGTGCACAGAATTGAGATTCCGATTCCGCCTTTGTCGGTTCAGTCTGTGGCGGTGATGGAATTTGCGCAACTCGAGGTTATTGAGAGTTCACTAATGAACCGGTTGCTTAGTACACGCTCTTTGGTGAAGGATGTAGCAAGCCGGATGCTTAAAGGCGGAGCAAATGTCGTTTAACGAATCCAATACCGTCGAGGCGTACGTCCGCGACCTGCTCGCCGGTCGTATCAAGGCCGTCCCGGGCAATGCAGCACAAAACTCTCGCATTAGCTATGGCCTCAGCGCCAAAGGCATCGGTTGGACTTACGCCTCCCCCTCCGAGGTGCCACGTCAGATTCAGGAGGTATTAGTCGCGCCTTGGCTGCGCGATGCGTTGATCCGCCTGAACCCGGAGATTGCTGCCCGGCCCGACCGAGCCGACGAGGTGCTCTACAAATTGCGCGCCATTGTGCTGTCGGTGCGCTCGGACGGCTTGATCCGCGCCAATGAAGAAATGACGGCCTGGATGCGAGGCGAGCGCTCTATGCCCTTTGGCCAAAATAATGAGCATGTCTCGGTCCGGCTGATCGACCTGGACGATCGAGCTCAGAACCAATACGTCGTCACCCAGCAGTACGCCTTCCGTGCCGGCAGCACCGAGCGCCGCGCCGACCTGGTGCTACTGGTTAACGGTCTACCGCTGGTGCTGATCGAGGCGAAGACACCAGTCAAGAGGTGCATAAGTTGGGTCGATGGCGCGGTTCAGGTGCACAACGACTACGAGAAATTCGTGCCAGAGATGTTTGTCTGTAACGTGTTCTCAGTGGCAACGGAAGGCAAGGCTTACCATTACGGCTCCATCAGTCTGCCGGTCGCGGATTGGGGTCCGTGGCATCTGGATGGCGATGGCAACGATGGCCAGCACTATCCGTTGAAATCACTCAAGCTCTCTGCTGAAAGCATGCTACGTCCGGACGTTGTGCTCGACATCCTTGGTAGCTTCACCCTGTTCGCAACCGATAAAAAGAAACGCCGCATCAAGATCATTTGCCGATATCAGCAGTACGAGGCAGCGAATAAACTGGTAAGGCGCGTTCTAGCGGGCTATCCGAAGAAAGGCCTGATCTGGCACTTCCAGGGGTCAGGAAAATCGCTGCTGATGGTGTTCGCCGCGCAGAAGCTGCGCATGCACGCCGGGTTGAAGAATCCCACCGTACTAATTGTGGTGGACCGGGTCGATCTCGATACGCAAATAACGGGTACCTTCATCGGGGCGGATATTCCCAATCTCGAGAAGGCTGACACGCGCGAGAAACTGCAGCAACTGCTAGCGCAGGATGCGCGCAAGATCATTATTACTACGATCTTCAAGTTCGGCGAAGCCACTGGCAGCCTAAACGATCGCAGCAACATCATCGCTCTGGTGGACGAGGCGCATCGTACACAGGAAGGCGATCTAGGCCTCAAGATGCGCGAGGCGCTGCCAAATGCTTTCCTGTTCGGTCTGACCGGAACGCCGATCAACCGCGCCGACCGAAATACGTTCTATGCCTTTGGCGCTGATGAGGACGAAAAAGGCTACATGAGCCGGTATGGCTTCGAGGAATCGGTCCGCGACGGCGCCACGCTGGAGCTGCACTTCGAACCTCGACTGATCGACCTGCACATCGACAAAGCGGAACTGGATGCCGCGTACAAAGAGCTTACCGGCGGTCTATCCGATCTGGACAAAGACAACTTAGCGAAAACCGCCGCCAAGATGGCTGTGCTCGTCAAGACACCCGAGCGCGTCCGCAAGGTGTGTGAGGACATTGTCCATCACTTTCAGACCAAGGTAGAACCTAACGGCTTCAAAGGCCAAATCGTCACTTTTGACCGGGAGTCATGCCTTCACTTCAAGGCCGCGCTGGACAAAGTGCTCGCACCGGAAGCAACCGACATCGTTATGTCTGTGCAGGGATCCGACAGGAAAGAACACCCGGAGTACGCGCCCTATTACCGCTCCCGCGACGAAGAGGAAAGGCTTCTGGATCGCTTCCGCGACCCTGCCGACCCGTTAAAACTGATCATTGTCACGGCCAAGTTATTAACGGGCTTCGACGCGCCGGTCCTACAGGCCATGTACCTGGACAAGCCGTTGCGTGATCACACGTTGCTACAGGCGATCTGCCGAGTTAACCGCACCTACTCCGAGCAGAAAACACACGGGCTGATCGTGGACTACCTCGGCGTGTTCGACGACGTCGCCGCGGCACTGGAGTTCGACGATCAAAGCGTGAAGAAGATCGTGAGCAACATCCAAGAGCTAAAGGACAAGCTGCCCGAAGCAGTGCAGAGATGCCTGGCGTTCTTTACCGACTGCGATCGTACCGTGCGGGGCTATGAGGGACTTATCACCGCGCAGCAGTGCCTGCCGAACAATGACGTGAGAGACAAATTCGCGGCGGCGTACAGCGCGCTCAGTAAGGTCTGGGAGGCGCTGTCACCCGACACCGTCCTTGGTCCTTTCGAACGAGACTACAAGTGGTTGTCACAGGTGTACCAGTCACTCCAGCCATCCAGTGGCCACGGCAGGCTGATCTGGCATTCGCTCGGCGCCAAGACGATCGAGCTGATCCACCAAAACGTACACGTCGACGCTGTTCGGGACGACCTTGACACCCTGGTTCTAGATGCCGATCTGCTGGAAGCCGTGCTGTCGAATCCCGATCCGAAGAAGGTCAAAGAGATCGAGATCAAGCTTAAGCGTCGGCTGCGTGGTCACGCGGCTAATGGCAAGTTCAAGCAGCTGTCAGAACGACTCGATGCCCTCAAGGACCGTTTTGAATCGGGTCAGATTAATAGCGTTGACTTTCTGAAGCAGCTCCTGCAGATCGCTAAGGAAACCCTGCAAGCCGAGAAGGAGGAGTCTCCTGAAGAGGACGAAGACCGCGGCAAAGCGGCCCTAACCGAGCTGTTTAATGAGGTCAAGACTGCCGAGACACCCATCCTGGTCGAGCGGGTAGTAGCGGATATCGACGAGATCGTACGCTTGGTTCGATTCCCTGGGTGGCAAGGGACTCAGGCCGGGGAGCGTGAGGTAAAAAGGGCGCTGCGGAAAGCCCTGTTCAAATACAAGATGCATGCGGAAGAGGAGCTTTTCGAGAAAGCGTATAGTTACATCCGTCAGTACTACTAATAGGGAGCTACAAATTTCTGTCTAATGCGTCCATGCGCACATGGAAGCTGTGGATCGACGCATTGAGCTTGGAGTTGGTGTTCCGGACGTAAGCTGGTGCGTCGTGGATGAGGTGGAGACAGGGACGGTGATTGCGTCCGAACAACCATTTCGCCGCCGCCGTGTCGCGTCGCGGCGCGCGTCACGTCCAGCAGCAACCACACCCGCCGCACACCGAGGAGCAATCCCGGAACTTGGCACTGGGCCCCCGGCTTTCGCATCGGCGGCAACGCAGTTCTCACTGCACGAGACGGAATGGAGTAACGGCACTTAGCTGACTCGAGGGTTGGTCCGTCTCGTCATATTATAACCGGTACAGGCGAATGACCATATGGAAGCAACCACGCCGGAAATTTGGCCAAATTACATGGAGAATGCGGGTGTACAGGGCGCCTTGGCGACCGCGCGGCACGTCGCATCCTGGAGCGAAGAAAGCCTTTATGGTCTAGAGCTCCACGCGCCGGAGTCGGACCACATGGCTGCTACCGCTTTCGCAGTCGTTCACGAACATCAGAAGTCGTGCCTCATTCTGGTTAAGGAAGGTCTTGTGGGCTCGGCCACAGCGCTAATGCGGCCATCTGTTGAAGTCTTTGTTCGGGGGCTATGGCTGCAGTGGGCAACTGACGAGGAGCTCGCTCGTTTTCAAAAGGGTGAAGACAGTATCAATATAGAGAGGGCTATCAAGCTGATAGTGCAGCGCTCGAATATTATGCGGTACAAGGATCTACTCGGTATGTGGGCGTTGTCAAAGGAAACCCTTCATGGCTACGTGCACCATGGCTATCAGTCGCTAGTCCGCCGCTCTGGGCAGATTGACGTCCCGCCGGCGGAGATTGTGTCGCTGCTCAATTTCTGTTCTGCTCTTGCAACGCACGCCTCTATTGAGTTAACTGAGCTTGCAGATAAGCGGGCGATTCCCGGTCAAGAGGCGACGCGCCGCAATCTTGTAAACAAGCTGCAGGCCGAATTAGTCGCGACGCTTGGGACGCTGTCCCTCGCGGACATCTAATGCAAGTGCGAGAACTGCATATTGATGCATCAGTCTGACCCCTCCCCTACCCTCGATAACACAGGTTGATCGCCTGTTGCGGCCTCTGCAACCGGCCATAGTCAGCCGATTGCAAGCATTGTAAATTAATCAGCCGCTGATCGGCGATTGCTCTATCCGCGCTGATGGCCATAACCGATCACCAGTCGGTAGCCAGCGCCATCGGCCATTTCCGCTCGAGCACCGCCATGGAGAATCCCGGCGCACGACTGACTGAATACGAACAGGTGTTGCGTCACGCTCACCCCACGCAGGCATGATCCGTGGTGCGCTTCTCAGCTGGCCTGGCGTATCTTGCGCGTAGCGTGCAACGCCAGAACGGAGCAGACCATGCGAATTCCCGAGAAGCGGGCTGAAAGCGCAGTCAGCACGAACTGAGCCAGAAAGCACAAGGCGGCAGCAACCCGTGCTCCTGGGCCGCCAGGAAGCCACGGCGACGCCAGCGCAAACAACGCCAGCAAGAGAAACGACAGCGTGGCCATGTCGCGATACATCAGAAAGGTGCGATGAGCCTCCAAGACCGGCACTTCGTTTTTCACCATGTCGTAAAGCACATACCAGCGTGCATTCTGCTCGCGCGCCATTGTTGGGAATATGCCGACGTTTTTCTTGAGCGCGACGAGGTCAATCCGCGGATCGCTCGGTGCGTGGACACTGAACGCCCGCCCGCCGGGATACGGAGCTGGCCATCGCCAGTACACGAGGACGGCCTTGCCCATCGGTGGAACCGCGTTAACCAGCAGCAGTGGTACAAACGGCAACATCGCACTGGCGAGCGTTCGCGCAAGGGCAAGCCGGGTCATGGAAAGTTGCTCAAGCGCGTCAGGTACTACGATTGCGCAACAGATCACGATATCCAGCGCGACCAGGCCCCAAAGCCAATGGAAGTACGACGTCTTCAGACTTTTTGAGCTTCCCTTTTCCATGCAGCGGTGTCCGATTTGGGTGGTGGCGTTGATCGTGATCGGTGCGGTGGCGATTCATTAACCGGGCGGCGCAAGATGCACGCTCACTTCACCTGCGTGGCCCACGATCACCATGATCGCAGGCAGCCCCTCTTCACCCATCGTTGTACCCAAGTGACGGAGAAGGTCGCAATCGAGGCCGCTTGGGTGGGGTGGCGTACCTTGGGGGTGTGAGTGCCAATCGCCGACGTAGTTGACCATGCCGCGCGTTCGTTCGTGCGCCACGGCGGCGGCCTCGGATACGCCTTCACGACCACGGATGAAGTCGCGCGAGCTGGCCTGACTATCCGCGGGCGCCTCGAACGCGTCGACGACATAGACAGTACGGGACTTCTGATCGATCATGCCGACGAGAATGCCGCCGGTTTCGCTCGGCAGATGCTTGTCCCGCGTCGCCCGTAGTATCGTCTCCAGACCCTCGTCCCAGCACACCGTCCATTCGCCGAATGCCACGCGGTGCTCCGCCATCACAGGCAGCGACACCGCCGCCACGGCACCGTTGTCCGGGTCTGTGGTCCAAACGCGCACCGACGCCCCCGAGACGCCTAGTGCCGATCGCAAGCCGTGATCGAGTATCGCTGCTTGTAGAGAAACTTGCGTTGATGACATCACCAGTGATCGGTCGCGGCAGCCCAGTCCGACGAATCGCCCTTCGGTGGCGGCCAGATGCGCTCCACCCCATGGCGCGCGGAGGATCGCTCTGTAGTACTGCGCTTCTATTGCGTCGAGCCGGACCCTGCGCGCGGCATCTTCCACGAGTAGAACGGCGCCAAAACCCGAGGGTGTGATGAATACGGATGCGCAGCGCGCGCGATGGCTTGAATTGGCCCATGTCCGAGGCACGTCGATTGTCGTGGTGGCATCCACCAGCACGCTGGCTTCCGAGATCGCCTTGGCGATATCTGGCTCCTCAAGCTTCGCCGCCGATCCCGCGATGGGTGTGGTGTGGACGTCAGGAATTTGCAACACCAAATCCATCATGGTGGCAACAGCCATCGCTTTAGGGATGCCAATGTGCGGCCCGAACGCACCATGGCGGATAACGTTATGAGGTTCAAGAATATCGGGGTCGATGATGTGCCAGTGGCCCCAGGCCGACCGCGCCCAAGCCTGCGCTAGTCCACTGCCCAACGCACCTGCCCCGGCAAGAACTCCGTGGAACTCCTGCCCTGCTTGCGGAAGGCCCGACCAAGTTGCGGCCGCTGCACGCCCGAGGCGACGGCGGACGTGTACCGGGCAGACCGGCAAGTCACGCCACGCGGTCGATTGCACCACTTCTGCGTCAGCTGCCCAAAGTGGCTGGAACGGAAACAGCTTGCCGTTTGGCGTAACTTCCTGCAGCACGCCTAGGGCCTGCCCCAGAACAGCCACGTCAGCGCTAATGAGGAACCCAAGTGGGTCGACGCGTTCGACTAAACCGTTGCGCGCCCGCGGTACGTCGAGCATGAGCAGCGTATCGGGGGTTAAGCCGGAAGCCGGTTGGACGCCGTCGGCTGCAAAGTCGCGAATACATCCCTCCAGCGGTGCGCGCAGATCACTGCCGGCCGCGGCGAGACGGTCGGCAAGCTCGCCAAGGGTGAGTGGTGGCCGCTGTATGGGCGGATGGCCAACGGCGGCCAGCGACAGGGTCAGCGCCGTAATCGCCTGCGTGGCTTCGCCGGAGGTCTGTGTAGCAAACGAGGCGATGTATGTGGTACGCCCCGCGTGCTCACTGACCTTGCGGAATTGCAGCGGCGTTGATGCCGCGCGCTCATTGAAGTCAACCGGTAGTACGACGTGCCAGGGGGAATCAAAGAAGACTTGCTCGAGCGCTTGATCGGGCTCATGGAGCGTTCCATCTGCCGTCCTAGCCAACCATTCCAGCAGCCGCTGGAGGAATTTCATGCCGGTCCACGATCGCTGCAGGTGTGACCAGGGTTGGTCGTAGAGGCACAGTGATCGCGGCTCGCCTTCTGGCGTACCGTTCTGATGGTTCGTCAGCGGAAAGTCGGCACGCAGCGCGCGAACTTCGAATGGCATTTGCGCGCTCGGCTGATAGCACAGAGCCATGCGCTCCCGAGGGTAGATGCCCACAGCGTTGCCCCCTGCCACCGCTCCATCGCCAACGTCGACGACGATGGCCGTCCACGGGTCATCCTGGTTGCCCATCCGGGCCTCGACTATGTCGACGTCCGGGTGGGCAATGCAAGCGCGAACAAGGTCCTGCAGCAGTGCATCCTGAACTATCTCCGCAAGTTCACCCGGTTGTTCAGTGCCCCAAGGGAGAAACTCGCTCATTCAGCAGCTGCCTGCGCGCGGTGCCGCGGCGATGGTTGCGGCGGCAACCCCGCGCGCCCGGGCTTGCTTGCGCTTGGCCCCCGCGGCGGTGATCTCTATTTCAAGCGGCTCGGGTGCCCGTGTATTGGGCTCCTCACCCGTGCAAAGGAAGACGCCGCTGTGACCCGAGAGGATGTCCTTGTATTCGCGTTTTGCCCGAATGCACGGCGGATCGCAGTCGTCGTCACGGATCTCCTTGGAGCTGGCGATGATCATGGCACCGAAGCGGGCCTGTTCGAGCGCCTTCCGCGCATCAGCGGACACCTTGGCGCGCTCCTTCAGCTGCGACCAGCTGTCGTGGGAAAGCGAATGCCACGAGCAGTGGTGAGGAGCCAGCAGAAGGTCGTACGCAAGTACATCAGGCGTCCCTTGGTAGCGAGCCCATAGCCGCTCCCAAATCTCGACCTCGGCATCGCCCGCTGTCAGGTAGCGACAAGCGTCAGGATGCTGGAGCGATGACGCCAGGCTGATATTGAGAATGGTGCTCGACAGGTTTTTTGATAGCACCTCCTCCATCTCGTCGTCCTGACACGGTGAGGGTGCCAGTAGCGTGGCGCTGAAGTAGGCGTTGCTCTGACCGTTGATCCGCGTGAAGCTTTCGCCCATCTTGACCAAGATGGCGGCCAGGTCGTCGGTCTTTTCGCCTTCGTCTTCACCGAGGATCAGAACACGCTCACCGTCTTTTGCTAGCCACCCATCGCGGTGGCGCTTCACGCGGCGCTTCGCCTCACGGTTGAAGGCCTTGGCATCGTCGCAAAGTACGTGGTGCTTCGAAGCGCGCCGGAACACCATGGGTGACGACCACAACTCCCGGATGATGATCTTTCTTTCGAGGTCCGGCAGATCATCGTCCGCGTAGTCATCGATCGGGCCGAGATGGAAGTGATTGGCCAGCCCCGAGCAATGATCCTTGTCCGGATGGCTGATGAGGAGCGCGTCAACGTAAGGGCGCCCCTTCTTGTCGCGCGGCAGTCGCTCCCGGAGATCGCGTGCCACGTCGCGGGTGGAGTCGTCAGGATCGTCAGCCGCAGCCCGGATGTTCACGTCAATCAGGATATTGGTGCCGGAACTGTCAGCGAGGTGGACCAGGGCCATGTCACCACAGCCAACGGGAAAGAACGTAATCATGCCGCTCATGAAATACCCTCATACCAACGATGACGGCCGCCAAGCCGAGTATGGGCATCATACGCATAATCAGTATATGGGTACAATCAGTATTTCCTAACGAGGGCTTAAGCTTAGAGTCTTTATGAAAAACAATAAGTTAGATGATTCGGTGGCGCGTCGCGGCCGATGGGGGCAGGAACGGCGGCTTGAATTCATCGATACGCGGCTGACGTGGGAGGGTCGCCTGAACCGATCAGACCTCACGGATTTCTTCGGCATTTCGGTGCCTCAATCGTCCCTGGATCTTGCCCGCTACCTTGAGCTTGCGCCTGGGAACATGGAGTACGACGGTTCGCAGCGGGTTTACGTAGCGGGGCCCGAATTCACCCCGGCCGTTACGGACGGAAGCAGCGGTCGGTATCTGGCCGAGCTCTACGCCATCAAGCTCGGCATTCTGCCTCCTGATGTCAGCTTCCTTGGCGCACTGCCGAACGCCGATGTCGTCCGTCATCCGGTCCGCACTGTTCCCGAAGCCTATCTGCGAGAAACCGTGACAGCCATTCGTGACAAGACGGCGTTGACGATCGTCTATCAGGCAGTGAGTCGCCCTGAGCCAACCGAACGCACGATCAGCCCTACGGCGCTGGGCTACGATGGCGCACGGTGGCATATACGCGGCTATTGTCATCTTCGCGGGGCATTTCGCGACTTCGTATTCGCCCGAATCCTTGCCTTGGGGCCAGGCGCACCGCTGGGCGGCACCATCCCCGTCGACGAGGAGTGGAATCGCATACTGACGGTGGTGATCGTGCCCCATCCGGATCTATCCGAGGGGCAGCGCCGCGCGATTGCGCTGGATTACGGTATGACTAACGGCGCGCTAGAAATTCCGTGCAGGCAGTCTCTCACCTATTATTTGCTACGGCGACTCGGGGTCGCATCATCAGTCGCCCGCCCCCCAACTGAACAGCAGATCGTGCTGCTGAATCGCGACGATCTAAAGTCTTGGCTTCCAGAACTCGTCTAGTTGAGCCCAGACGAGTCAAGAGGCCACGCTTTAGGACGGCCGCCGGCGCCTTCGGATCGGGAGTTTGAATTGCTCGCTCTCTGTTGCAATCGACGGCAAGGAGGTATCTCCCAGTGCCGCCCGCCGGCGTGGGCTGACGTCGTCGCGTTCAAGCCAGGCAGAATTGCCTGCAATATTCGCTGAGACGATATCCACGATCCGGAAATAGCCTTCTTCATACGTTGCCGCGATAATGACGAATACCTCCACACCGAGCGATGCAAAGAGGGACATTTTTGCTCGCTCACGCGATTCGATGTCACCACTGGTATCCACAACGTAGAAGAATGTCCGGCCGGTCTTAGTGTCGCGCCGGCGCTTGTGGACGAGGAGCCACCAGAGGTCGATTTCCGTAAAATCAAACGCGAAGCCCACGATGTGAAGATGGTCGCGAAGAAAGTAGTCCACCCATGAGTGGACATCCTGACCTTCGAAATCGTGCATACCGGCTCTTAGCGGTGAGCGCAGTTGCTCCGGCCGGTTGCCACGAGGAATGCCGCTGGTCAGATAGTTGCGCATCTTCTGGAGATAGCCGGCATAGTGGTCAAACCCCAGCACGATGCTTTGCGGGCTGTCGGCCTCCCCGTGAATGTGCCAGACAGAGCGTGCGCCGACGTCGACGCGACGGAATAAGCTGTAGCGGGATTCGGGTAACAAGTTCCTTTTGCTCCTAAGCCCCCCGCCGAGCGCATCTTCGATCGTAAGATCGTAGTTCGTTGTCAGGATGACGTTGAACTGACGGGAGAGCGCTGTATGAAGAGGATGCACTGGGAAGCTGTTAATCAACGTGGCGATGTGTTTTTTTACCGCCGACTCCGCGTCCCGCGCCTTACCAAAGTCGGTGAATCGTATGCAGAGTTCCTCAAAGAGCAGCGACAGCGGCTTGCCGTCGTCAACGGCGATGACGTCAAAAAGTCCGAGGTCCGTTGCAATTCGATCGAGAAGCTGCTGCCAGCTGACGGGCATAGACAATCGGTTCAGACCGTTTCCTAGCAAAAGACAATGCATAGCCACAAATCCTCGGCGCGGCGTTTCTGGGACTCACGATTAGGCTGCTGAGGACGGGCACCAAACACCTCCTTTACACGACGCTACCCGATCAGTCATAGAAACACATCATCGGGCTCCGCACAGAAACCGAGCCGCGCGATTACAAAGGTCTGGAACGGTGCCAAATCACCGCACAGCGTCGGCTTGAACGAACCGTCAGATGGAGGCAAGGCGTTCCGCCGCAATGTGCAGCTCTCTAATAGCATCATCCAGAGTGCAGCGTTCACTATCGTACAGAACGTAGATGGCACCGCACTGACTAAAATATTGTCCGGTCCCCTGTAACCTTCCACCTTCATAGCCACGTCTGCGGAGCAGTTCGGTACACCGCTCCGACCAATGCTCAATCAGCATTGAGCCGAGGCACAGGCCGTCCTCGTCGGTCGCGAGCCCTGTCTCGTTCAACTGGTTTGACACTAGCCTAAGCGCTAAGTCGTCAACCTCAAGAAGCGTTTCATAAGCATTGAAGCTGGACATTACATCCTCCCCGGTCGAACGCTTGCCGCAGCCCGAGGGCCGCAGCGCCTGCCTCGAGCGCGCGCCCGAGCAACCATGGTAATCGGCTTCAATCGTAGTGATACTCGCTTTGGGTCGAAAGCGGACATCCCTACCCCCGATAACCATCCCTAATCGACTGCATTAAACGGTATGCAGTGACGCCTCTTTGGTGCTGACCTGAGCGGTCCCTCGCTCAGGTTTCAATAATCCTCTACCCGTAACGCTTAAGCCACGCCATGCGGTCGCGTTCGAGGGCAGTGCGAAGGCGTCCAAGCCGATGGCCCGGCGACCGTGCGATGCCTCGCTGCAGCGCCACGGGATCACTCTCCTGCATCGCCCGAGAAATGCCGAACGGAGCAAGCTCATCCGGGAAATCAGGCAAGGTTAGAGAGGCAGCGATCCACACCGCCCCCCGACGCCACGATGGAGGGCCCGCATGGCGCGCCGCCTCCCACGGGCTGGCTCGCCACGGCGGCGTTTCTTCGCGGCGTACCGTGTACAGCGACGCAGGCCCAGGACCCGGCCAGAGGAATTGACCGACGGCCCTACCCTTTCCGCTCTCCAGATGGCCCAAGCAGTGGCAAAGCAACGCTCGTGCCTCATAACCACTAAGCCGCCAATGGGATGGCCACGGCAGGCCTCCGAACAGGTGCCATTCCATGGTTGTAGCGAAATCGTTCAGCAGATCCAACAGCCACCGAGCTTCATCTGAGGCACGGAGCTGGGGGCGCTCGAACCATATCCGCTGCAACGGGAACGAGGGCGACGGTGCCCAAGTCAGTGGATCGTTGTGGTGCGAGCACGATAATGTCAGAACGCGTGCCCAACTTTTCCTAAAGTAGCGTGGCCGCCCTGCAGCATCGTCTTCCTGCCAACAGGCAGGGCAAAATGCTCGCCGCCCTCCGGGCGCAAGCATATCGGGCTCGTCGGGCACTTGAGCTTCGCGCATGCGAAGAAGGCTGACCCTCAACAACCGAGCCAGCCGCACAATGTCGCGCGTTCGCAGAGGGGCATCCTCGGTGCCATGCACAACACCCAATACATCCGTAAACCAACCTCCACGCTTGAGTACGATACCCCCGTAGACATGCGAGGCTCGCTCAATGAGCGAATCGATGGTCTCATCGGGCATAAGCGGCTTGACCCACCATCGCTCGCTCGGACCGCCATAGCGATATTGCAACCAAGCCGTCATGGGGTTCTCCCCAACGGTGTCTCGGCCGGCGCCTCCCTGGAGGCCCGGCGACCGCTGAAGTAAGCCGGAATCTCGGACTCCGCGCGCTCAAGAAAGCGCTCATCTATCCGGCTGATGCCTTCCTCGATGGCGAGAGCGGCAGCGAACACGACGCGCTCAACAATAAGGTCCAGCCGACCCTTGCTAGCCTTCACCAGTAAGCGTTGAATCGTCGGTGCCGATAGATGCGAAGGCTCGGGTAACGGAAGGGAAGATTCCAGCTCGTCGAGAAAATTGGCTAGCAGCTGTCCCGCCCTCCAAAGAGGGAGCTTGACGCTTCGGAAACGCGTGACCAGATGTTCCTCGCGCATCATGGCTTGCTGCGCGTGCTCTGTGCCCAAGGCGAGTACGGAGATCTCAGCTTCGTTCATCAAATACTTGATGCCCTCGAACGCGTTCTCCATCTGTCGTGCCGACCGCTTGAGCAGATCCTGGATCTCGTCGATGATGAGCATCCGCACGCCTGCGGCTCGCAGTAGCTCAATCACCAGTTCCTCGCGCTCGTCATTCGTGTAACTGGCGATATGCGGGCAACCTAGGGCTCGAAGCGTACGAGAAAAGATTTTGCTAGCTTCGCGCGCATTGGTCATGGTGATCCGCACGACTGGCTGGGCGGCATCTGTGGCGTTGGTGTTGCCTTGCTCCGGGTACCGGCGAAGCACAGCGTTGGCGACCATAGTCTTACCAGATCCGCCGACGCCGGAGATCACCAAGCCGCGTGCGCGCACTCGACCTCGTGAATTCACCAGCATATCGGTGACCTTGAAGATTGCGCTAATCTGCTCATGCACAATGAACCGATCACGGCAGGTCCAGTCGCTGCGTTGTGAAACGGGCATCGCCATTGCGGTTAGGGCGAGCGGGCTCAGATGGGGATAGGCCGTATTCATCACAGCTCCTCCGTACGGAGGCTGGCCCGGTTGGGAACGACCGTCGTCTCTTCGCTAAAGGAATCATCAGACTTCGGCCCTATGGGCCGTTTCTGACCTCCACGACCAGGCGACGGCCGCGACTGCTGGTTGGTGCGTGGACGCTGTTTGAATTCGAACTGAGCGATCGCCTCGATGCGATCGCTAGTGGCGAAACCTTCGTCCATAAGGGCTTCCATCCGCAGCGTTTCACTTGGTGTATGTGTGGCGCGAGGCTGCCCAGCTTCCGGCCCAGCCACCGCGGGCGCTTCAACGACGGTGCCATCGTCCTCACGCCACCAAATGCGGGACAGATCCTGCGGATGGAAGCGCACCAGCACCGTGCGATCACGCCCTATGGAGGACCCCATCGCCGGATGCCAATAGCGCGAACGACGGAAGGTAATGCCGTCTTTTCAGATGAGACGTTGCGTACACGGCAAAAAATCCAGGCGAAACTGGTCGGGTGAAGCCATAAGCGCGGGTGCGGTCAGGTCGCCAGATGGGGAGGTCCATGCACGCTCCCAGGCAACGAGCGGAGCGATGCCAAGCGCCCGGTGGCGACGGACGTGGTAATACTGGCAGATACGTGTGACTAGCCATTCGCGGAGTTCCGATAGGGTCATCTGTGCGCGGCGCTCGGAGGGGTATTTACCGCGATCCTGCACGTTGCTGAAGGTTGTGCCGGCCAGACCATGCACCATACGCATAAGTGTCCCCATCATGCGTTCGATGTGTCCGCCGTAACGAGGAGTGCCGGGTGGGCGGAAGTCCAGTTCTATACCGTGTTCGGCACACCCAGCTTCCAAAGCGCGACCGCGAAACTCTCTGGCATTGTCCACAAGAATAAGTCGGCATTTTCCGTACATAGGCCAAAGCCCCGGACGACCGCCGTTCTCGCGTATCTTAGGTAACGTGGCGTGCTCGACGCACAGTGCGACAGACACCGATGAGGGAGCGTCCATGGTCAGATGGATGCCGAGTACGCAGCGCGTGCCAATATCGATGGCAACAGTCAACCACGGTCGCCCCAAAACGCATGAGCGGTCCTCGCTCAGGACCAGGATATCTACCAGTGTGTGATCGATCTGGCAGACCGAAAGCGGCGCGTCGACGAATAGCTTGCCTGGCACCGCGCGCCAAATTTCTTGGGCGCTCTTCGCTCCAAGCTTCGCGCGGTCCATTTCGTAGCTGGCCGCGGCACGAATGCGACGGACCACGGTGCTGATGCCAGGTACCGGCCAGCGGAGACGGCGGCAAAGTGACTTTGCACGCAAGGCGACCTCAAGCTGCGAGGTACGTTCTCGCCGGGCGTAATAGCGAACAATCGAGTGGGCGATAATCTGCTCGGTACGCGGGTCAAGCGCCGTTGCGCCGCGCCGCCGGCCGCCGGGGTCGGGCAGCAGCCCCGAAGCGCGTCGATGCGCCTGGTACTGGCGGCGCAGTCTTTGGATCTGACGGACGGACAGACCGTACTTCGCCGCCAGCGCCTTAGTCGTCACGAGTGGCAGGCGGGGCCGGTCGATCTGGCCTTCGAAGTCTTGAGCCAGCGCCCGTGCTCGTTCCCACTGGCCGGGGTTGGCTCTAACTCGATCGACGCCGACGGCTCGCATGCCCGGCAGCGCATGCAAGGCATCGGTGGGTAGATCTAGGCACTCCCCGGTCGAAACGTCCGTTACACGAACGCGGCCCAGGTCACGAAGTGCCTCAATGCGGACCACTGCAGCGCCCCAGCCGAACAACGCACCCGGGGTCAAGCTTGTGTATGGGGTGGATCCGGTCGTTACAGGTGTCACCGGCGCCGCGGCCTCAGGACCGCGAACAAGTAAATGTTTAGACGACATGATGTTCTCCCTCAGCAGGGCCGAGCGGCCCAAGGCGGGCGCGATGGGCACCCGGGGCAAAAGTCGCCCGTGACGGCGCTCTATGGAGCGTCGAACGGGTTGACATGGTCGGGCGAGGCTGAGAACCTATGCGTACGGGGTTCCTACCGTAGATAGACAAAAAGACCTGCATTGCCGTGCGGGTCTTTTCTTTTTTCAGCCCCGTATCGGGGCTAGGTTTTCATTGTGATCTCCCGTAACGAGATGGACGACATTCGACACAGCCAGCGTGCACTTTTCCGCTTAACGTGTCGTTGTTGTTGCGTCGCATATGCGCGAGGCGAACTCGCGCACTGGAGAGCGTGCCAGATGCGAAACGTGATCGCAAATCCAATAAAAACCCTTTTTTATGGGGTTTAGACAGCTCTTAGCGACATGCGTTGTTCAGGCAAAAATCGCATTGCCGCTCTCGAGACAAGCAATGATGCGCCTATGATGCCGAAGTGATGCATACGGTGTTTTCTCTCGTTGCGCTTGCGCGCAACTACAGCAGTCGGCGTTCCACTTGGCTTAGGACAGTGCTTATCTCGAACGGGGATAGTGCACTTGCTTGAGCAGCAAGCCGTAGAAGTAATACGCCTTCGCAACAGCCGCTGAGTCGCCTTTGGCGACCGCTCTTCGCTCGCTCCTAACCTGCTCTTGAACCAACCGAAGGCCGGCGATTCGGTCTTTGTCTATCACTTCCTTGGCCATTTCGTGCCGAATGGCGTGATGCACGCGCGCGGTGCACTCGGCCATGACGCTTCGAGCAGTCTCTCGCTCTATTTCGTCGCTTTCGAACGACATCGGCGCTCCCCGTGTGGATGGACGCAAGCTTAAACGCGAGCCAGAGCATTCACCAGCGGACAACGACGATTAAGCCTCGTCGGTGACGAAATTGATGGCGGTCGTTCGCGCTACCGATGTCACGTGCCCAGCCGTTGTCAGGGCCCGTCCAGCGGTTCCTGAGACCGAATACCCGCATTAGACCGCCCGATATGGTCGTATAAGTCGTGATCGTCTCAAACGTGCCTGCCGGTTTAACAAGCGCTACCGATAGCACGCGAGGATGAGCATCGCCCCTTGGTCACCAACCATGACGTCGCACGCATGAGCTGGTCTTAATCCGTGACAACAAGCGCACGAATTTCATTAACCGTGTCGGATTAATCAAACGACGACACGCACTTTGACCGACAGCTCAAGGAAAGCCCAGCCGAATCAGCACTCTGGGTGGAGATGTGGCAGATGACAAAGTTGGTGACCGACGACAAGGGCTTCTGTCAGCTATCGGCATTCGATGTCACATAGCCAAGAAAATGGTGTCAGCTAGGGACATCACGTCACGCCGCCATGCTTACCGTAAGCAACTGCTTTCAAACAAGTTCCTGTTAAGCGTGCCCTGTGTCGGGCGTGCCACGATTGCCGGACTGGTAACACCGGTTGTCAGGAAATCGCGCAACTCCGACCAATGACGTCGCATTATTCACGCAGGCAAGTCAGGAAATGCTGTCACTGCACGGGTCGCCTACAGGGCCCCAAGCCCGGTCGACGGCGACGCAGTGGCATCCTCGAAATTGCGCTCCGGTCCTTGCCCCTGGCCGGGTCGCACTCGGGCTTGGGCTCTTCTCGTTCTCGTCCAACGCCTTGAGCAGAGAGAACTCCCCAAAGCGTGCGCCAAACGTTGGCAAGAGAAACCGTTACTACTGAGCGAGATGCGAGTCGAGGAAGCGATGAATTTCGGCTCCCATCTCGGCACCGTTGGTCTCGAGCGCGAAATGGCCGGCGTCGAAGAACTTCACTTCCGCGTGGGGCAGGTCTCGCTTGAATGCATCAGCACCCGCCGGTAGGAAGAATGGATCATTCTTACCCCAAACCGCTAGCAGCGCCGGTTGGTGCGCACGGAAGTACGCTTGGAATTTCGGGTAGAGCGCGACGTTCGACGCGTAGTTAAGAAACAGGTCCAGCTGTATCTCGGTGTTTTCCGGGCGCCCCACCAAGGCCGCATCCAGCGTATAGGTCTCCGGTGCTACCTGCGAAGCATCCTTGGCGCCATGCTCGTACTGCCACTTGATGGCGTCGAGCTTCAAGAAATCGCGCAGGGCATCGCGATTCGCTGCGCTGGGGTCCTTCCAGTACTTCTGAATAGGACTCCAGCCCTCACTCAGACCCTCCTCATACGCATTGCCGTTCTGAGAAATAATCGCCGTGACCCGCTCCGGGTGAGCCATGGCCAGACGCCACCCCACCGGGGCGCCATAGTCAAAGACCTGTAACGCATACTTTTTCAGACCCAGCGATTGGGTGAAATGATCCATCGTCTGCGTCAGATGATCGAATGTGTACGTGTAATGCGCACGATCTGGGCTCTGCGTGAAGCCGAACCCCGGCAGGTCCGGTGCGATGACATGGTAGCGGTCCGCTAGCAACGGCATCAGGGCTCGGTACATCAACGAGGACGTCGGGAAACCATGCAGCAAAAGGACGGTCGGCTTCGACGGATCGCCTGCCTCGCGGTAGAAGACGTTGACATCGTCGACCTTGACGAAGTGAACGCTGACAACCGGGCGAATGGGTGCCGTTGACGCTGTGGAAGCGCCCGTAGTCAAGCTGCCGGCGACGCCGGCGATGCTCAGAAGAAGGGATTTGAGATTCATTGAACAACTCCGTGACGGCGGGACGAGCTTTTGAGGGCGGCACATACCGTGTAACCGATATTCCTATTTAAATAGGTTACGTAGCTCGAGCGTAACCTGTCAAGGCCATCAACTCGGTTACAATGGCCGCACTTGAACTCGGAGATGCCTTGTGGAAGACGATTCGGCGGACGCCCCGTTCTTCATCGCCGACAATCTCGCCTTGGATTTCATCAACTCGGCGTACGGCGTCGGTGCGGACGCTCGCGACCATTTCGATAGCGACGAGGCCGTGGCCGCTTGGCTGACCAAAGCAAACGCGCTCCCCGGGGATGGGCGAATCCTGCCCACGCAGGGCCTGAGGGCACTTGCCGTGGACTTTCGGGATCTGGCTCGCGGAATGGTTCAGCAGCGACGGATCGGGGGGTGGGCTGATCCTTCACCGCTGAATGGTGTCCTTGCCCTGCGGCAAACCCACGCGCAGTTGCGGTGGCCATCGGATTCACCGCCAGCCCTCGAGCACGTGCAAATCTACGACCGGCCTGCGTCACTGTTGTTGCCGATCGCTGAGGCGCTTGCCCAACTGCTTGCCGATGCTGACATGAGCCGGGTGCGCGAGTGTGGCGGCGACGCATGTACCTTGATCTTCCTGGACACCACGCGCTCCCATCGCCGTCGATGGTGCGACATGGCCCAGTGTGGCAATCGCGCCAAGGTCAGCTCGTTCCGGACGCGTCAAAAGGCAACGGGCGCCTAGGCTGCGACGCGAAGCGCGCTACCCGCGTCACCGATCGCTGCCCTGTGATAACGACATGCGCGCCCTCTTCCACCAAGCGCTTGGCCGCCGCGAGGCCGATGCCGCTGCTCCCGCCGGTTCGGCCGCCACGTCCAGATTGTCGTGACGGACAACCAGCCGGAAGCGGAAAAAACGAACAAGGCGTGGCTGGCAAGCGGCTATGGCTGGTCAACGATCTCGGCACCAAGCGTGATCTGCTCAAGGCTGCGCTTGGGTGGGGGCACATGCCGCGCCACCTCATCAGCGAGGATATTGCGAGCGGCGAGCTCGTCGAACTCGAACGCCGCGCCTGGCATCTCGGTCCGCTCGCGTTTATGGTCTCGCAAAGGCGGGGTTATGAACTCTCCCCTTGCGAGTCTCGACTGGTCGAGCTTCTGGGCCCCTTCCCTACCCCCGGTAACCTTCCCTGATCAGCAGACACGCCTCCGTGGAAACGTTGGAACCTGACTCAATGGAGGTGACCATCGACTACGGGCTGGTCGACATCGTGGCGCAGCGTTACGACGCCGGCGTGCGTCTCGGCGAGCAGGTGGGCAAGGATATGATCGCAGTGCCGATCGGGCCGCCCATGCGCATGGCGGTGGTTGCCACGCCAGCATACTTCGGGCGAATGGGCCGCCCGAAACAACCGCAGGACCTGACCCGCCACAACTGCATCAATCTTCGACTCCCGACCTACGGTTCACTCTATCCTTGGGAATTCGAGAAGAAGGGGCGTGAGATCAAGGTCCGCGTGGAAGGCCAGCTTATCTGCAACACGATGAGCCAGATCATGCTCGCCGCACTCGAAGGCATGGCGCTGGCCTGGGTTCCTGCTGACCGCGCAGCGCCGTACGTCGTTTCGGGACATCTAGAGCAGGTGCTCGCTGACTGGTGTGCGCCCTTTCCGGGATATCACCTGTACTACGCCAATCGTCGCCATGCCTCGGCCGCGTTCACGGCGTTTGTGGACGCATTGCGCTTTCACTCCGGGGGAAAGTGATGACGAAGGAATCGGTGTTCGGGCACGGAGCCAGCAGTTGACCCACCCATGGACGTCCGACGACTTCGTCGGCGCGCGTGCGGGACTTTCGAATGGCCATGTCTCGACGGGGTTCCTGTGCAGCAATCGATTACAAGACGCTGATGGTAACAGCGGCGTACATGATGTCGACCCAGCCAGACGCGCCTGCCCTTTACCCGAGCGACGAATCTGCGAGTTGAAACCGACACCCGGTTCCATCGCCTTGAACGCATTGCGGATGTCGCTGTCCTACTGGCGATGGGAACCCTCGTCGCCGTGTGCTTCATCAGTTATCAGTCGAGGAAGCCCAGCAGCTCCGCGACTAATGCATCAGGCTGCTCCTCCGGAATGAAATGCCCGCAATGTTCGATGATCGCTCCGGTTACAGCGTCCGCGTAGGTGCGCAGGGGCGCTGCCATATCCGGTATTGAGCCCTGATCCGCACTAACGGCTAGCACAGGCATACGTAGACGTGTCTTCTCCACGATCGCCTTGTTCTGGGCGGCGGATAGTGCGGCGCTCCGGTAGTACGCAAGTCCGGCGCGCAGCGCCCCTGCCCTCTTGAATACACGCTCGTACTCGTCGAGGTCGCTTTCCGAGAATGCGCGGGGATTAGCCGTCTTGCGGCGCAGGAACCAGTCCAGGTAGGCGCGTTCCTTTCCCGCGATCAGGACTTCGGGCAGATCCGGAATGGTGTGGAAGGCGAAATGCCAGGTTCGCCATGCCTTGTCGGGCGCTATCGGCAAGGCGTCCGGCAGGGTAATGCCCGGGATCCCGGCGTCCAGTAGCGTAAGGCTCTTCACTTCGTGCCCGAAGGTCGCCGCGTAAGGCCATGCAACCCAGGCCCCGACATCGTGAGCCACCAGGTCATAACGCGATATCCCTATCTGCGAGAGAATCCCGTGCAACGCATGTGCCAGGGTCAAGGTGTCATAACCGTCCGCGGGACAATCCGAATCGCCCTGGCCCGGCAGGTCGGGAGCGATGATCCGGTACCGTTCGCCGAGTGCCGGCATGATGCGACGCCAGGCAAACCAGCTTTCCGGAAATCCTGCGACCAGAACGAGCGTTTCGCCCGACGAATGTCCGCCCTCGACGTAGTGGAGGCGTACGCCGTCAACGGTGGCGAAGCCGTGTTTGAAGCCAGGCATCGGGGTGCCGTCGATCATCACCGGGTCGTCTGTCGCTCGAACTATCTGGTTCGTAGATGTGCTCATGAGGGACCTTCAGGAAAATGGTGGGTGGTCTCGGAGAAGCCGCGACATCACCTGCGTATCAGCTTTCGACGGGGCCTATGCAAGCAATCGCATCACCTGGTCGACCGCTCCGTGCATTTCGCGCGCGCTTCGGCCTGTTTTTCCAAGGACACGAAAACCCTGAATCATCGCCAGGAGACAGCTTGCAGTGGATCTGGCATCGAGGTGCTGGCCGACGGATCCGTCGAGGTGTCCCTGCCGCACAAGCTGTCGAAGCCGCGCTTCGATTCGATGGAGGGTGGCCCGGACGTGACGGGCCATGTCGTCATCCAACGTGGACAAGACGGCCACGCTTGCCACGACCAGGCAGCCACAGCGCCCTTCCTTCCCCTGCGATGAGCGCGCATAGAAATGCAGGAGAGTTTCCAGTTTTTCGCGGGCGTACTCTTTATCCGCCAACAGGCATTCGAGCTCGCGGTTTCTCGTTGCTACATACGTGTCGAAAACGACGCGGAAGAGCGCACCTTTATCCTTGAAGGCCTTATAGAGGCTGCCCACGGCAAGGCCTGTGGCAGCACTCAGGTCGCCGACAGACGTGGCATGGAACCCGCGCTCGCGGAACATGAGCGTCGCCGTGGCAACGACATCGTCGATGTTGAACCCACGAGGTCGACCTGCCGACGCCTTAGAGATCGTTTTCTTACTGGCTGATTCCATGACCCGATATTAGGGAATGATCATTCCCAAATCAAGTCCGGTCTGAGACGAGATGTTCGGAGATGTCGACGACCTTCACCCAAGCGCCGAATCCACCCAAGCATTCAACTCCGCCTTGGTAGGCGGCTCCTTACCAAACAAAATGCGATACATCGCCGGTGCCAGCACCTTGTCGATGACGACTTCGTTCGGCACGGTGCTATCCCCGCGCGCCACGGCACGCTCCCGAATCACATCAATCTGCATGGTGCAGAACCCCATGCAGCGCCCTGCGTCGGCAGCGTCGGGCGTGCCCAGCACGTCGCGCAGCATGGATCGTCCCAAGGTCGAGGACATTTCTTCGATGTACTGCTCGAGCCACGCGCGCAGGTCGCCGTCGAACGAGCCGACATCCGCAGGGGGCGTCTCCGGGCGGAGCTGTTCGACGGCCACGTCGGCGAGGAGTTGCTTGATGTCTCCCCAGCGCCGGTAGATCGTCGATGGTGTCACGCCGGCCTTCGCGGCGATGGCCGGGACGTTGACATCTGCGCGGTCGCCGGACTCCTGCAGTTCGCGCACCGCCGCATGGACGGCCGCCTGAACGCGCGCGCTGCGCCCGCCCGGTCGGGGGTTTGCGCGTGGAAGCGACGACGGATCGGAGGTATTGGACATGGTCACCAGGTCACGACTTGAAAAGGTTAAAGCAAACTATTTGCGTTAGTGAGCGGGCGGCTGTACAGTCCTATCGCATATTCTTTGCTTTAGGGACAGTGTCGCATGCGCCCGCCCGTTTCATCCAACCGTGCGTTCAAGGTCCACGGACTGACGCTGCTCACGTTCTTCGCCGCGTCCTCCCTGCCTACCCCGCTCTACCATCTCTACCAGGCAAGCTGGCACTTCTCGGCCAGTACGCTCACCGCGATCTTCTCCGTTTACGCGCTCGCTTTGCTGGTCGCCCTGCTTCTCGGATCGCGTCTCTCCGACCACCTCGGCCGTCGGACTGTGATCGTCGCGGCGATCGGCCTGGAAATCATCGCGATGGCGGCGTTCGCGCTCGCCAGCGATAGCAACGGCCTGATTCTGGCCCGGGCGTTGCAGGGCTTCGCTACGGGTCTCGCCACGGCAGCCGTCGGTGCCGCGCTCATCGACGCCGATCCCATCCACGGCTCCACGGTCAACAGTATTTCGCCGATGGTGGGCCTTGCGCTGGGTGCGTTGGGGAGCACGGCACTCGCCGAATTACTGCCTGCGCCGCTGGTGACGGGATACGTCGTTATCGCACTATTGCTGGTCGCGTGCTTCTGGCTCACCTGGACGGCACCCGATACCGCAACGCGCAGGCCAGGCGCCCTTGCCAGCCTCCTTCCGCGTCTGAGCGTGCCCACGGGCGCGCGCGACGCATTGCTGGCCGTCACGCCGCTCAATATCGCGCTGTGGATGCTCGGCGGCTTTTACCTGTCGCTGATGCCTACGCTCGTCGCGAACGCCCTGCATATGACGTCGCTCTGGCTCGGCGGCTGCCTTGTCGCCCTTCTTACTTTCAGCGGTGCGCTGGCCGTCTGGACGGGCGCGAAGCGTGAAGCGCTCGAGGTGTTGATCGTCGGCGCCCTGCTGCTTGCTGCGGGCACCGCGGGCATTCGCTGGTCGGCGTCGCACGGCAACGCCGCCGGGCTCATGATCGGTTCGGTGCTCGCTGGGCTCGGTTTCGGTGGCGCGTTTCTCGGGGCCATCCGCACCGTGCTTCCGCTTGCCCAATCCCATGAGCGAAGCCACCTGATGGGCGTCTTCTATATCGAAAGCTACCTGTCTTTCAGTGCGCCCACGATCGCGCTCGGCTTTCTTGTGCAACACATCGGGTTGCTTCGTGCCGTGGACTATTACACGGCGATCATCGTTGCACTCGTGGCGGTGGCCATCGTCTGGGTATTGATCAAGCGCCGGCACGTTGCGTCACCGGTCACGTAGTCCTGGCAAACAGGTTCAACGCCGCATACTGCAGCAACATGATGGCTTTCGCATCGATAAGCTCGCCGCGCCCGCTCATGGCCAATGCATCCTTGAACGCGACCTCGATCACCTCGATGTCCTCGCCCTCGCCTTTCAGGCCGCCGCGCCATCCAGAGTCGGTTTCCTGAGCTTCGTGCATTTATCACGCAGGAAATCCCTCAACGCGAGAATCATGGGGGACAACTGCGAGCGGTCCGCCGTCACCAGGTTCAACGGCGCGGGTTCACAGTGGGCTTCCGGAAAAATGTCGACGAGACGCCCCGTTGCCAGATCGTCGGAGAGATCAAGCCGCGACTTGTACACGATGCCGTGCCCCGCCACGGCCCACCGCCGGACCACGTCGGCATCGTCGCTGACGCGATCACCCGCCACGGTGACGGTCTGCACGCCACGCGGAAGATGGAAGGCCCAACGTTCGTGGATATGGTCACCCCACACGAAGCGCAGGCAGTTATGCGCGCGCAGGTCTTCCGGCACGGCGGGGAGGCCATGGCGCTCCAGATACGCAGGCGACGCACACAGCGCGCGCCGGTTTTCCGGGGCAAGCGGCTGGGCCACCAGGCTCGAGTCGTCAAGGGCGCCGTAGCGCACGCCAGCATCCACCGGATGCCGCAGCAGGTCGACCGCTCGATCGCTGATGCGCAGGTGCAGCGATATCTTCGGGTGCAATGCCTGGAATTCGTCGAGCCACGGCGCGAGTGCATTCCGCCCGAGGTCAGAGGGCGCGGAGAGCCGGAGTAGTCCGGCGATTTCTCCCCTGCCCTGCGCCAGTGCCTGGTGGCCTGCCGCAACAGCCGACAGTGCCGCGCGCGCGTGCTCGAGATAACGCTCGCCATCATCCGAAAGCCGCATGCTGCGCGTCGACCGCAGGAACAGTCTCGTACCCACCTCCCGTTCCAGGCGCTGTACCGCCGTGCTTGCGAGCGCCGGCGTGATGTCCAACTGGCGGGCGGCCGCTGAAAAGCTCCCTGCGTCGGCGGTCTGCACGAAGACCTGGATATCGTCGAGACGGATCATTTTCGTCGAAAGGCGGAAAGTGTTTGCACTTATAGACGGTTTTTCGCCGCAGAAGAAGAAGTGACCATGGCGCTCCCGATCCTGCGCATCGACGCTTTGCACGCCCGATCCATCACGCCCAGATACACCCGGAGCCCTCCCATGAAAGCCATCGGTTTCTACAAGCCCCTTCCCATCGGCGACATCGACTCGCTGGTCGATATCGAACTCCCCGACCCCGTCGCCGAAGACTTCGACCTGCTGGTCGAGGTCAAGGCCGTCTCCGTGAACCCGGTCGATGTGAAAGTCCGTGCCAGCGCGACGCCGCCTGAAGGACAGGCCCGTATCCTCGGTTGGGACGCCGCAGGTATCGTGCGTTCGGTCGGCGCGAAAGTGACGCGCTTCAAGCCCGGCGACCGCGTCTGGTATGCCGGTGACCTGACGCGCCCGGGCACGAACGCGCAGCTCCAGCTCGTCGATGAACGCATCGTCGGTCATATGCCAGCGAGCCTCGACTTCGCGCAGGCGGCGGCCCTTCCCCTTACGGCTATCACGGCATGGGAGCTTCTCTTCGATCGACTGAAGGTGCAGCACGTCGATCCGACGCACGAGAGCACGTTACTGATCATCGGCGCCGCAGGTGGCGTCGGGTCCATCCTGGTCCAGCTCGCCCGACAACTCACCGGCCTGACCGTCATCGGCACGGCGTCACGCGAGGAGACGCGTGAGTGGGTCTCGTCCCTAGGCGCACATCATGTGATCGACCACGGAAAGCCATGGGCTGAGCAGCTGCAGGCACAGGGCATCACCCAGGTAAGCCACGTCATCGGGCTGAACCACACGGATTCCTATCTCGGACAGATTGCCGAGGTGCTGGAACCGGAAGGCCAGCTTGCCCTGATCGACGACCCGGCGGTGATGGATATCCGTTCCTTCAAGGCCAAATCCATCTCGGTGCATTGGGAGCTCATGTTCACTCGCTCCATGTTCGCCACGCGAACGATGGACCGCCAGCATGACCTGCTCAATCGCGTGGCGTCGCTGATTGACCGGGGCGTGCTGAGGACTACGGTCAGCCAGCACATTGAAGGCATCAATGCTGAAAACCTCAGGAAGGCGCATGCGTTGATCGAGCATGGTAGTGCGCGTGGGAAAATCGTTCTGGAGGGTTTTTGACGTAAGGCTTGCCAAGGCTGGGGCGCCTTCAGTGTGTCGCCATAGCTTGCGGAATCATTCCAAAGTGGCGACTTTATGTCGCCAGGCCGCTGGCGTCGGGCTGATCTATCTGAAACTTCGTCAAGCCGGACACATGGTCAATTACAAATGTGTCGAGGACGTATACCAGAATGCGAATCTGGAGGTGCGCCGTCGCAAAGGAAGATAGTACCTTCGGCCGACATGGAGCCGCTGCTCTATCCCCCGGGCTACGAACGAGGTTTGGCCCATTGACTTCGTATTTGATAGCAATGCCGAAGGACGTGTCCTGAACTTAAGGGATTTTTGTGGCGAGGCCATGGTCGCATGAGCACACGAACACGGCTGCAACACCGCCTGATCGAGCTAGGTAAGCCGAACCAGAATGCATGCATCGACGAAATCCAACCAACGAATTCCTAGTACGGCAGAACGAGATCGCTACGAAAACCGATGACCTCGTCGGCACCACCTGCTGGGCGTCATCTACATCGAGAGCCACCTATCTTTCAATACGCCGCCGATTACACACGGCTTTCTCGTGCAGCGCATCAGGTCGCTTCGCGCCGTGGACTATTACACGGCGATCATCGTTGCACTGGTGGCTGTGGCCATTGTTTGGGTCTGATCAACCAATGAGGGTGAGGATCAGCTCGTCGTATTCTTGTTTACGCAGCCTCACTACGTCACCAGAAAGTTTTTCACGCGTCGATTGAAGAAAAGATAGGCGATCAAGGCTGTAACTTGCAAAGCCGCGAAGAGGAGGTCGTAGGCATAGTCGTCTCGAGAGTAACTCACACCATTTATCAGTTCGATAAAATAGCTCGCAACGTAAAGTCCTGCGAACCCTGATATATAGGTCAGTCGACCAAGTCGCCTAGCTTTAAGCAGCATGATCCCCGCGCTGAAGAAAACACAGACAGCCACAGTGAATATAGGCCCACTGCCGTTGAGCCACCACTTCTCCAATCCAACCCTCTTTTGACCGACAACGGCACCACCTGAAAAAAATGTAGCTGCTAAAAGCAGTATCGACATCAATGAGAGCAGGGTTAAGAGCCTCAAAAAGCCAGGCATTGTTTTAAAATTACCGACAAGGTCATTCATTTTTAGTGTCCTACAACCTCAACTCCGGCCGACCAGCCAATACCGAAAGCTTTTGCCGCGGCCCGATTAAAGGTTAGAGAGTCTGCCGGGCCATCTTCTTCGTACCCCTTGCCCGAACCGTCGAGATTCAAACCGACTGAGTTCTGAATCGGGTTCCAGGATGCCGGGCCAATAGTAATTGTACCTTGGTTGAAAATTCCGACTGTTGAGCCATGAGTGCAGTCCTTACCATCCGCACCTGGTCGCTTGCCAGCGGGATCGAGAGATCCGCCAATTGATGCGCCTACGCCTAAGCGGCCGCCATAAAACCATTCTCCGGACGTGGGGTCGCGGCCAAACTGGATACCGCCGCCAAACCCAACATAGGCCTCAAATGAGAAAGACCACAAGCCTAATGGATCAACGTACATGAGCGGGTCATTGCCGACATACGCATAAAAACTAGCTTGTCCACCAGCAAAACCTATCGGGTCTTCGCCGAGAAACGCTGCCATCACCGGGTTATAGTACCGAGCCCGGTAGAAATAGACGTCAGCAGCATCGGCCTCACGGCCCGTATATTGGTACGGGTTGCTAAAGCCGGTAGCGGTATCGCTAAGCACAGCAGTCCCATAGGGATCGTAAGTATAACGCTCCCGCACTCGGCCTGCCTCATCCGTCAAGGCGAGCGTACTGTTAATAGCATCCGTCAGGAAGTAGGTTCTTCCGGTGACATCATTTCTCGCAAAACGTTCGTCTGCGCCAAGTCCTGTCAGAATCGGGTTGGTTTTCCCATCCTGCGTTTCCTGTACGGTGCTAATTCCATCGTACAGATATGTAGTGGCTGAGGCAGTCTGGATATTTTTCGACACCCGCCGGCCCATCGCGTCATAGCTGAAGTGTAGTTGTGACGACCCGTTGCTTGCTATATCCACGAGCTGGTTCCGGGCATTCCACGTATAGGTCTTAAGCCCATCGTCGAGGATATTGCCGTTCGCGTCATAACTAAGAAGCGAGCCGTTAAATGACACCTTTCTGTTATTCGCATCGATCTGAGCATCTTGCGTTGTGGCAGCTGGGATGTCCTGAGGTGCAAAGCTTCCCGTTTGCTTGATACGTAGTCCCGATTCGTCATAAAGGTACGACAGGTCACCAAGGACGTTCCCATTGGCTTGTTTGTAGATCATGGATGTGAGCTGGCTATCTGCGTCGTACGCATAGTGTGCGGTGACACCGTTCGGCATCGCCAGGCTCGTTCGACGACCAGCCTCGTCATATCCAAACTGGACTGCCTCGCTGCCCGGTTAAGGGACACCAACCGATCGGCGTCATCGTAGCCATAGGAAACGGCGCTCTGCCCGGCCGCAGTCATGCCCGTGCGCCGGCTCGCACCATCGTAAACGTAGCTGATCCGTCCTTGCGGCGATCCGGCCTTTACTACACGGTCTAGCCCGTCGAAGTCCCAGGTAAGTTCACCAGAGTTCGTATCTAAAAGTTCGTTCACGCGATTCGCATTGTCGTAAACCGCCTCGGTCCCAGAGCCATCGGCGAATGAGACCATCGAGAGCCGGTTGAGGTCGTCATAGGTGCTGAGAGTAGTCTGTCCCTTCCGGTCGGTATACGAAAGAACATTGCCCACCCCATCGTAAGCCCATGTTTCTGACAGACCGAGCGCGTCGATCCGCCGCACTTTGCGGTTCCTCGAATCATACTCGCACGTATTTTTTGCCCCGGCTGCCGTGGTTACCGTCGTCGCATTGCCGTTTCCGTCGTAAGAAATTTTCGTCGACTGATTAAGAGCGTCAACGGCTTCAATCACGCGGTCGTTGCTGTCGAACGTATTCAGCGCCACATTGCCAGCGGGATTCTTGGTGCCCACAGTTCGACCTAGTGTGTCAACGATAAATCGAGTCTTATGACCAAGCGGGTCTGTGACAGACTCGAGGTCATAGCTTCGATAAGTTAACTTCGTCAGATTGCCTAAAGCGTCCTGAAACGAGGTAGCCTGACCTGCAAGGTTTCGCTCTATCTTTGAATCGCCGGGTGCGTGTCGGCTGAATAAAGGCTCATGGGGCCGGCTCGCGCCGCGGTTCTTCAACCGTGTCTGCGAGATCGGCAGAGCGCCGGGCTTCCGTTGGAGTTGCCGCCAGGGGGATGAGGCGGGCGTGCGGGTACCGTATGATCGGTGTCAGCCATTATCAAGTCTCGATTGGTGATGGTTAGCGGGCCGTGGGGTGTTGACGCACCCTGCGGCTCGCGACTCCTCGCTTCAGAAGCGAGTGTTGCCTGCGTGGCTTCTAAGTTCGCGTACGCAGGCAACGAGCCGAAGGTAACAAAAACAACGGCGACGTGTATGTAGTCCTCGCCCACAGTTGTTGATGGTTGCTCTCAGGCGTTACAGGGCAGCGCTTTAACGGCCGAGCTGTAAGCCGGATGACAGACCTGCCGCCATCCAGAGCCTCCGTAGCCCTACGATTATTCTCAAGCCCCGTCATCGCGGCGTCACGCCCTGCTGCCTGAAGCGCTCGAACAACCGAAAGAACATCCCCTCCGTCGTTTCGTAGTCGTGGAATCCCGCACGACGCGCCTTGCTGCCGTCGCCGAACATGTCCCACGTCCACGAGAAGACGAAGTCGGCGAACGGCCATGCAGCGACTCGCTCGTAGGGCAACGGCGCGAGCCCGTGCCGTTCCCGCAGCGCATCCCAGACCGGCGCCTTGTCTTTCATGATCTCGGCGAGAGGCACACTCATGGGCGGCGCGACGTCCATGCCGAACCACGCTGCCAGGCGCGGCCACAGATCGCACCAGCGCACGACGTCTCCGTTACCGATATTCCATGCTTCGTTGCCGGGCGCGTCGATGGCAGCCCAGCGCGATGCCCTGGCGAGCAGCCCGGCATCGGTGAACTCGATGAGTCGGCCATAGGCCTCCGTCGACCCGGGAAAGCGCAGAGGCAGGCCGAGTTCCTTAGAGATCGTCGCGTACACCGCGATTGCCAGCGCGAGGTTGAGGGGGTTCCCGATCGCGTCGCCCCCGACGACGGCCGGACGGATCGCCGACCATGCCCATCCCTGTCCGCGCTGCCGGGCTTCCAGAAGACGTTGTTGCGCGGTCATGAACTCGGGCGGCATGATCGGGGGATCGCTTTCGCGGGCAGGTGTGCGGAACGGCCCAAGGTGGGCGCCGTAAACCTTGTACCCCTGCATGATGGATACATGGCGCAAACGCCTGGCGACTGGCAGCAATCCGTCGAGCAGGTTCGTGAGCATGGCCATGTTCGGTGCGACGAGCCCGTCCCAGGTCGGGCTGTCCTGATAGGCGCTGTAGAAAACGTGTGTCACGTCGTGGGCCGCGCGTAACGCACGGCGGCTGGACGCCGCGTCGCCGAGGTCGACGGTGAGGCCGCGGACGGTCCCGTCATCGGTCGCCTGCCGTGAGGCGGCGACGACGGACCACGCGGGATCGGCGGCCAGAAGCCGGGTGATTTCACTGCCGATCACGCCGCGTGCGCCGACGATGAGCGCGTTGAAAGAAGTCATGGGTAAGCTCCAGCGGTAAGGCGCCCCATCGTATTTATTACGATCGGCGACCATTAGCGGGCCCGTTTTGATTAGACTCATAAGCCATACCCATGGAATCGTTTATGGACCGTCTTGCCGCCATGCGCGCCTTTGTTCGCGTCGTCGATACGGGCAGCTTCTCCGCGGCAGGCCGGGCGGTGGGAAGCAGCCAGTCTGCCGTGAGCCAGCAGGTCGCCGCCCTGGAGGCCGCACTGGGAGCGCGGTTGATCCATCGCACGACTCGGCAGCTCACCCTGACGGAGGTCGGTACCCGCTACTACGAGCATGCCGTCGGCGTGCTCGATGCGCTTGCCGCAGCAGATGCCAGCGTGACCGAGGACGCCACCGACCTTCACGGCCGCCTTCGTGTCCAGGCGCCTACCGGTCTGGGACAGGTACTGATTGCGCCGCTTCTGATGGCTTTCCAGGCCGACCACCCGAACCTCAGCATCGATCTCGCGCTCGATGACCGCGTAGCGGACGTGATCGCCGAGGGCGTCGATCTCGCCGTGAGGCTAGGGCCGCTCTCACACGTCGGGCTGGTCGCGCGCCGCGTGGGATCGGTGGAGCGCGCGCTCGTTGCATCGCCGGCCTACCTCGCAAAGCACGGCGTGCCAGGCCGGCCCGCGGATCTCGCGCACCATCCACACGTGCGCTTCAGCGGGAGCGTCGCCGATGAAGTGACGCTGATGGGTGTCGATGGCGCAGTGTCCGTCGCCGTCCCTGCGCACTTCGTCGCTAACAGCAGCTCTGTCCTGATCGCAGCACTCGTGGCGGGTCGAGGCATCGGCGGCGTCCAGTTGCCACTCGTACGGAAAGAGCTGGAGGCGGGTTTGCTCGTTCGTGTTCTCGCCGACTTTGCTTACCCTTCGCTTGACGTGCATCTCGTGCTGCCGACGCGCCGGCACGTGCCGTCATCGGTGCGGGCGTTCATGGCGATGCTCGAGATGGCGTTGCAGGAGACCAGCCTCTAACGCTCGATGGGCTCGCGGGGTAAGCGTCGGCTAGAGCCGACTGATCTCCGCGAAGAAAGACTCTCGTGCCGTTTTGTCACGCCACCCCGAGGACCTCCCCGTGAGTAGTGCTCAGTCGCCCACTTCAGACAGTCACTCATGACCTGGAGCAGCAATACGCCCCTCGGCCTCCGCCAGCGCGACCACCCGATCGACGAAATCTTCGTATCCCTCCCCTTCCTGCTCCTGGTCGTTCTCCGCATCGATCTGCCGCACGGCCACGAGATTCGCGGCTGGGATTACGACCACGTACTGGCCTCCGTCGCCATTGCCGCTGTAGACGAACGTACGTGAGGCGGTCAGTTTGAAGAGCCGGTATGGGCCGATACCGCGGCCGATAAGCTGATCCGCGAGAATGTCCTTGCCGTCGGGTCCGAGTGCCTTGTACACCCCGGCCATCATCGCCTCGATGTTATCGAAGCGTGCATTGCGCAAGCCGGAGGCAAGCTTCGATACGGTGTCTTCCGGTACACCGGCCTTACGCAGCATCGAAGGCATGTCTGGATTCGGATCGAAGTGGCGCCAGGTGGGGTCGTTCCACCACAGTAGCGTCTCCGGATAATTATCGCCGGGCCGGAGCATCTCATCCATGTACCCGTTGCTGATGAGTTGCTTGCCCTGCCATTGACCATGTTGGTTGACGAGTTGACCGAGCTTTGCCAGGTCAGTGGCTGTCAGCGGCAGGCCGGCCATCGCATACGGATGACCAGCTTTGTCTTTCTCCCAGTTGCCCGGGTGAATGTCCATGGCCTTGAACAGGCCGTCCCGGAGGAATACGTCCACGGGAGCCCCCGAGGCCTTCTCGATCACGCCGGCAAGCAGGTTCACCGCCTTGTTGCTGTAGAAGAAACTGGTGCCGGGCTTGTTGCTGAGCTCCGCAGCCAGCGCGAGCTGGATGGCATCCGGCGCAGGATAGACCTCGGCGGTCGTGGCGCGCTGATCCTGCAGCCCGGACGTATGGCTCATCACCATGCGTACGGTGATGTCCTTCTTGCTGCCCTGCCGCCACTCCGGGTAGAAGTCGGCGATCGGCTGGTCAAGCGACTTGATCCGGCCATCACTGACGAGCTGGCCGATCGCCAGCGCGACGACCGATTTCGTGACGGACATCAGTTCGATCGGGCCCGGCGCCTTGTTACCCGGGTAGTAGTGGCCGATTTCCTTGCCGTCCTGCCAGACCTCGACGGTGGCGCTATGTGTCGCTTTCCCGCGATCCAGCAAGGTGCGCAGCGCTCGGTCACCATCGTGCGGGAGCGTCGCGGCACAAAGGGGAAGCGAGAGGACGAGGCCGGCGACAGCTACGGCAATGAGATTGAAGCGCATATGACCCCTCCATGGACAGGACCACACGATAGGAACGTGGCCAGAGCCGCAGCATGTGCCGATAGTCACGCTCGTGCCGTGCGCCAACAAGCGAAAATCTGTCAACACTGTCACCCTCAGCGTTTAGATCACGCAGGTGGAGCACATGAAGTACGTCTTCCTGGCTGTAGCTATCATCGGCGAGGTCTTTGGCACCAGCATGCTGAAAGCGTCCCACGGCTTTTCCCGTGCCGTGCCAGGGGTTCTGAGCGTGGCCGCGTACGCTGTCACGTTCTACTTCCTTTCACTGGCACTCAAGAGCATTCCCACCGGCGTCGCCTACGCGATCTGGTCCGGTGTCGGCATCGTTCTGATCTCGACCATCGGATGGATCTTCTTCAAGCAGCGGCTGGACGCAGCGGCGCTCATCGGCATGGGCCTGATCTGCGCCGGCGTGATCGTCATCAATGTCTTCTCCAACTCCATCGGCGATTAATCCCATGGAATCCGACTCATGGCTGGTTCCGCACGAACTACCATGGAGAGTCACCTGAAAACAGGCGCGACTTCCGTCCCGGGAAGCGTAATGGAGCGCTTCATTGCCGCCGTATCCAGCGACGCCGTGCTCATCTGGAAGGTGATGCGAGAGACGCCGCCGAGCGCTTCGCTGGCAGAGCGCATCTTCGCCGCGACCGTTTCCGGGCCTCCTACCAGGAAGGCCGTTTTCGGCCGGGCCGATCACCGACGAAGACCAGGGTCGCTCCGAACACGATATTCATGAGGACGGCCAGCATGAGCGGATTTAACGAAGGCTCTGCTCCGGGCGTGGTCACGATCATCCACGACCACGGAAGGGCAAGGACGAAGAGCGACAATTGCCCGACTAACCCGTGGATCATGCCGTCACCGAGACCAGGTTGTGGCGGATCGACGGTGGCGATAATGATCGCGGCCACGCCAGCCAGTGAGTAGAAGGTCCAGGGAATCATCAGCCAACGGTACGGCGTACTGCCCCGCCGGAATCGAAAACCCAGGAAGGCGGTGAATGCCAGGGCCACGATCGCAAGCCTTGTGTAGGGATTCGCGTGAGTTTCGGCCGCCGACACGCGTCGATCGCAATCACCCGTGGACTCGCAGGGCGCCGCGGCGATCCGCCGGCGTGCTTCCGCCCTATTGTCGTATGCCACGGCATCGTCGCTGTCGTCGAACGCGGCGACACCCGACAGCGCAACTCGCAGTCTGAAGTCGAGCGAGGGAATGGTGACCTTGAGGTCAACGACCTCCGCCTGCTCCTGCCCTGCCTTCAACGCGATGAGGCCGTGGGCAATGCGCTCACCCGAGACGATGGGCGAGCGCGTCGAGCACGTGACTACGGCACTATGATGGGCAGGAACATCTACGCTGTCGCAGGCGAACAACGCGTTTTCAAGAACCCATGCCGGTTGCAACGTGACGGGATATGTCATCGAATTGCCAATCCGCACGGACGCGTCAAAACGCCGGGGCGTGCCATCCACGGCTTGCCAATTCCACTGAAGTACTCCCGGTGCAAGGCGGGAGGCCGCGCTGGCGACGGGCGCGCTGACTTCAACGGGGGCGGTGGTCTCGAGAAAGTCGATCGGGAAACTAGCCTCGAATTCCGTCATGGCGACGCGATTGAGAGGGGCTATCTGCGCAAAGGGCGAGTGGATCGCTTCATCAACGCTGCTGGCAGTTACGGCCCGCCCTAGCACGCGTTCGAGCCTGCGTCTTATCAGCCAGGTATCGAGAGCATCGGCCATTTGCGGGCGGTTGCGCTCTCGCAATGTGGCGACCACGATATCCGCTTCGTGCCCATCATCTGGCACCGCTCGCGCAATCAAGGCCTTGTCGAAGGGCGTTGTTGGCGCGTCCTCCATGGCGCCAACCCACATGCTCATGGCGAGCAGTCCGACAGCGGACAGCGCACGGAGCCAGCACTGGCGCTGCAGGCTCATCCCGCGCCCGAGCATGGGGACAACCTGGTCACGGCCCTCGCCCACGTCAATCTTCGTGATTTTGTGGCCGGTCGTCTGGCAGCCGGTCCCTACGATCGCCGGAGCGACCTCGCATAGCATCCTTTTCATGATTGTCCCCTGTTTCCGGTCGACGCCGTCGGCGGGCATCTATGTGGTCCGACCGGCCGGACTCCATCCGACGGCGAAGATCCGGATCCTAACCGAGATGCTGATCGCGTGTTTTGATCAGCCGGGTTAGCGCCTGCTTGCTATCAAGCCTTTAGGGCAGGCCCTGCGTAGTTCCTTGCCCGATGGCGCCCCGCGTTTCAGGTGGATGGAGGCGTCGTTCGAAGCATCATCAGACGTCCTGGTCCCGAAGGAACCCGGCAAGCAATGCATTGAATGCCGCCGGTGTTTCGAACGGAGGAAAGTGCCCTATCCCAGGCATTTCCACGACCGATGATCCGGCAATCTGCCGTGCAATCGCTTCCGCGGCCGCAACGGGTGCGCTGACGTCGTCGCTGCCTGCAATGAGCCGTGTCGGGCAGTGGATGGCCGCGATCTTCGCCTCGAGATCAAGACCCGAAATCATGTCCCACATGGACGCATGAAACTCGGCATCCTGCGCCAACAGGGAGGTCGTCGCGCGGTCGAGTACATCGGGCCGTCGCTCACGGAACGCCGGCGGAAACCAGCGCTCGAGGGAGAGCTCGGCGATCTTTCCCATGCCATGTGCGCGCGCGACGCGGGCCCGCTCGTGCAAGGCGCCGCGCACGGCGTCGGGGAACGTGCAGAGGGTTGCGACGAGCGTCAGTGATCGAACGAGCTCCGGGCGGCGAAGCGCGAACGCCTGGGCGATCATGCCGCCGACGGAAATACCGACGATATGGACAGGTCCCGAGCCCGTCTGCGCGATAACCCGCTCTACCACGTCACTCATCAGGTCGAACGTCGGCGGTTCGCCCGCCTTGCCCGAAAGGCCATGGCCAGGCATATCGAAAGCAATGACCTCGTAATCGTTAGCCAGCGCCTCGATCTGATCACCCCACCAGGTGAGGTCCAGCCCGACCGGGTGCAGGAAGAGCACTCGTGGTGAACCCTTCGGGCCGGTCTGTATGTAATGGATCGACGGCAGATCGTGGGTCTTGATGAGAGGCATGAACGCTGACTCCAGGGAGGTGACGCAAGTCGAGCATGAGCTGCGTCCTGCCATCAATTAGGATACACTTTGTATCGAAATGAAAGAAGGGCTGAGCGGACGTGGCAAAATCACCTCTCGTCGTGACTGACGTGCCGCGGGGCGCAGGCCGCCCGCGCAGCGACGCCGTGCGCGCCGCGGTACTCGCGGCAGCCTATGGACTTCTCCTGGAAACGCCGCTGGGCGGCTTTTCCATCGAGGCGGTGGCGCTTCGTGCTGGCGTTGCACGAACCACGATCTACCGGTGGTGGCCGACGAAAGGGCTGCTGGCCATCGAGAGCTTTCTGGACGGATTCAAACCGAAGCTCTCGTACACGGCAGGCGACGATCCCGAGAAGGCTTTCAGGAAGTTGCTGGCGTCCCTCGCGAGGGCATTGTCCGGGCCCGATGGTCGGGTGGCCGCGTCCGTGGTCGCCCAGGCCCAGAGCGATCCGGAGACGCAACGGATATTTCGCGAGCAGTTTTCCGACCCGTTGCGGGTCGAAACATCGAAGCTGATCGAGGCCGGAATAGCCCAGGGTCGTTTCCGCGCCGATCTCGACGTGCCGCGTGTCATTGACGCTGCGGTGGGGGCGATTTACCTGCGACTCCTCCTTGGACAGACGCTGGACGCCCGGTGGGCGGATTCGCTCGCCGACATGTTGCTGGGTGGAATGGTCACCCGCTGACCGCCTTTCCTTAGCCTGATCGAAAGTTTGTAGGGGAAACCTTACAAAATATCGCGGCCCGGTAAGGTAGTTCCTGCATACAATCACGGTGAGGAATGCGTCGCAAGTCACTGATCGGCCGACCATGTCCGCACGTGACTAAAAAGTCCGTAAGTGCTACCGCAATTAATTGCAGTATTTTTCTTGCCGCGGTCCGTGGCCTCCATTAGATTTCGCGCTCAGACCACCGTACAGGGGGTGTCACCTCTCGTGACGCTGCGGTAGGTCGCCAAGGGGCAAGGGATTGAAACGCAAGCAGGATGTGCCGGGGGCGCTGCTCCGGTCTGTGGGCGAACCGCATGGGAAGGCGTGTGCCGGGCTCGCCGCGCTGGCGTTCGTCGTGGCGTCGTCTGCGCTTGCTGCTTCCTCGATCCCAACGACACCCTGATCGGCGGCATCCTCTACAAGGGGCTGGATTTCATCTACAGCGGCGGCTACATGGACCGCTACGACGGGCGCCTGAAGCAACTGACCAACGGCGAGCTCACGTACGACCAGTTCGTTTCTGCCAACTTCGTCGACTACATGGCTACGGCGTTGGCGATGGACGTGTCGATCTCCGCAGCCGGCAAGGTCACCGGCTGGGTCGAGCGGGCAGGCTTCAACAAGATCATCGCCGGCATGGCGGGCGGTGCGGCGGCCGGCATCACCTTCGAGGGCATCCTCCAGGCAGGCTTGACCGAGATCTACCAGCTGACCAACGGCAAGACCGGCACCCAGGAGATGTCGCTCAACCAGATCCTGTTCTCCGGTGGTCTGGGAGCACTGGTCGGGGGTGCGGGTGCCGCGCTGTTCGCCGGGATCGGCAAACTGGTCGGTCGCGGAAGTGACCCGGTACAGGGCAAGATTGGCCAGAACGACCCTAACGGATCCCCGGCCGATACCATCGACATGACTTCTCCCAACAGCAATGGCAGCACCAACACCATCGGCGACAATACACTTCCCTATGTGCGCCCGGGATCGAACGTGGTCGTCGCGGGCAAGACGGCATTCACGGCGCCGAACGCGGGTTCACTGGTCCTGGGTGACGCGTCGACCTGGTTCTCGCAGCAGGTTGCCCGCCTGCCGGAGATGATCGACACCTCACTGCCTCTCTCCGCGCAGTTCGAGCAGGCCTACCAGCTTCGTCAGATGCTGCGTAGCTCCGGTGCGAACGGTCTGGTCGACGGCACGCTGACCGGCGAATTCCTTGAGGAATTCGTACTCGCGTCACGCGAAGGCATCCGCGCGAAATTCGCCGACCAATACTCCGGCGATGCTCTGTATCGCAAGATGCTCGACGAGGTTCTAGCCAAGGTTGACGACACCATCGCCTCGGAAACAAGCTGCTTCATTGCAGGCACGCCGGTGTGGACCGAAGCGGGCGAGGTACCGATCGAGTCGATCAAGCCGGGCGACATGGTGCTATCGCGGCCGGAAGAAGGCGGCGAGCTAGCTTATCGTCCTGTCGTCAGGACGGTTACGCATACGAACAAGGTGATCGTCGCGGTCACGTACGTCGACCCGGAGAAGCCGGACCGCAAGAGCCTGAACTTTGCGACCGACAACCATCCGTTCTGGGTCGAGGGTCGGGGATGGGTCGCGGCCGGCGCGATGCGGCCCGGCTACGAACTACAGGGAACCGACGGTCGCAAGATCGTCGTAAGCGCCATCTCGCCGGTTTACCGCACCGAGACACCGGGCGTCGGCTGGTACCAGTTGGACCCGAACTACGGTGCCCTGGGCAACGACGTCGACTTCAACGGCCCCACATGGCGCCTGGTCAAATCGCGCACCTCCCGCCCCAACGAGGAGTTCGTCGACGGGCCCTTCCTGGGCGTCAATGTCTACAACTTCGAGGTTGACGGGTTCCACACCTATTACGTCGGCTCGTCGGGCGTATGGGTGCACAACGCAAACTGCGCCTTCAAACTGACGAACGATGGCAATGGCGCTCTTCCGCCAAAGGGTACGAAGGCCTACGCCACCGAAGCAGAGATGCGCTCGCAGCTGACGGATGGACAGACTGGTTACATGCTGGTTCGCAGCGTGATCCAGACCTACGTCGAGAAACTTGGCGATAAGGATCTGTATAAGTGGATCAACTTCGAAGACGGCGTCGTCGGTCGCATCCAGACCACGAAGGGCATTCGCTACGAGTACGCCGTGCTGTTCAAGAACGCCGACGGCGGCCGGACGAACAACTACATCAAGGTCGAGGGCCGCGAAGTCGTCGACGGCAACAATGTCTGGGTCGATAGGAAGCGAGCCTTCCAGAACATTCTAACCGACGATGGGCGACAGAGCGTGCTCGATATCTTCTGGCGAGCATCCCAAGCCATGAAGCAGAATCCGGGTGACAAGTTCGTCTATGAAATTGAGAGCCCGATCAACGTGATGCGGGCGCTCGAGCTGATCGCGGACATCAGGAGCGGAAAGCTCCAGTTCACCGAAGAAGTGCAGATCGGGGACGATCTCGTCACGCAGGCGACGAAGGATAGCGCTGCCAAGATCAAGCTGATCCTGGAGATGCTGAACAGTGATCGTCTCAACGTCAGGGGTTACGTCAAGGGGAGTCAGGAGGGAGTCGCCATCGCAGGCCCGTACGACAACGTGACGCCGTTGACGATGACCGATGTTAACGCCGTGCTGGCGCAAGCGAAGGCATATTGGCGTGCCATGGGAGCATCGCCTGCCATCCTCGACGCCCTGACCGTCCGGCTGGATTCACTCGCACTTGGTTTTGCCGGCGATACCGACGGCACCACGATCACACTCGACACACTCGGTGCTGGCTGGGGCTGGTACGTTGGCGGCGACGGCGACCCAGTGTTCGAGCCGACCGCATCCGCGTCGGTATTCCATGCCATCAGCGGAAGTGCGGCCGATGGAAAACTCGACCTGTTGACCGTCCTAACCCATGAAATCGGTCACATCGTGGGTCTGTCCGACACCTTCGACGACAGCAGCATGGGCAGCGACCTGGCACCTGGCGTTCGTCGCTTGCCGAGCGCCGAAGACGTCGCCGCGCTAGCCGCGGCAGCGGGCATCCGCTTCCAGTTCGGCGACGCGACTAATACCGCCGGATCGACGGCTGCCACGCCAGGAGGTACGGGCTCGGGTGGAACCTTCGGACCTCCGGTTGCCCCGACCTTCAGTGCGGATCTGTCGGCGTGGCAGGTTCGCGGCCTTCGCGCTTATCCGCGAAGCGTCAAGACGCACACTGGGCATGCGGCATCACGATGTCCAACTGATGGCGGGCCGGACCCTGCTGCAGGGTCGTCTCGCGGAAATGTCCACCGGCGAAGGCAAGACGCTGGCGGCAACGCTCGCCGCCTGCTCGGCGGCCATCACAGGTGCAGCCACGCACGTCGTCACCGTCAATGACTATCTTGCCGAGCGCGATGCCGAGCACAACCAGCCGCTGTTCGACTTCCTCGGGCTCAGCGTGGGCGTGGTGCTGCAGGACATGTCGGTGCCTGATCGCCGCGACGCCTACGCGCGGCACATCACGTATGTGTCGAACAAGGAACTGACGTTCGACTACCTGAAAGACACGATCGCCCTTGGTGATGTATCACGCCTTCAGCAGCGACTGCGCGCCCTCGCAGGCGGGCGGGCAGCCGAACCACCGATCCTGCGTGGGCTGCATATCGCGATCATCGATGAAGCCGACAGCGTATTGATCGACGAGGCGAGCACGCCGCTGATCATTTCGGAGACGCTGCCGGACGATCTCGAACCCAGCGTCTATACGAGGGCGATCGAGCTTGCAGGATCGCTCGAGGAAGGGCTGCATTTCCGCCGTTCGCAACATCGCGACATCTGGTTGACCCGTGAAGGGAAGGCCCTCGCCCAGCGGGAGGCACAGGCATGGGATAACCTGTGGCGATCACGGATGTGGCGCGAGGAATTCGTCCAGAAGGCGCTCTCCGCCATCCACGACTTCCAGCGTGACCAGCACTACATTCTCGCCGAGGGCAAGGTGCAGATCGTCGACGAATCGACGGGTCGCGTGATGCCGGACCGCACGTGGGAACGCGGGCTTCACCAGATGATCGAATGCAAGGAAGGCGGCGAGATCACCGGCCAGCGACGCACGCTTGCCCAGATAACGTACCAGCGATTTTTCGGGCGTTATCTGCTGCTCGGCGGCATGACCGGCACCGCGCAGGAAGTCGCCGATGAGGTGAAGAGCAGCTATGACCTCACGGTAACCCGTATACCGACGCATAAGCCGACGCGTCGGCGGCGCCTGCCCGATACCGTCTGCGCCAATAGCGAAGTACGTTGGCATGCGGTCGCCCGGCGCGCCATGGCCATGGCCGCACAGGGTCGTCCCGTGTTGGTAGGCACGCGCTCGGTCGAGGCATCCGAAATGCTGGGTTCGGTATTTGCCGGGCTGGGTGTCGAACACGCCGTGCTTAATGCGCGGCAGGACAAGGACGAAGCAGAAGCTGTCAGCCAGGCAGGTGTCCCGGGCAGGATCACGGTGGCCACGAACATGGCCGGACGGGGCACCGACATCAAGCTGGATCCCGACGCGGAAGCCGCGGGCGGCCTGCACGTCATCCTGACCGAGTTCCACGAGTCTGCACGCGTCGATCGGCAGCTTTTCGGTCGCTGTGCCCGGCAGGGGAACCCCGGCACGACCGAGGCCGTGGTCAGCGTCGACGACGAACTCTTCGTGCGGTTTGCCCCGGCCACCGCGCGCCGCATCGTCCATGCCGTGGCTCGCAGCGAATGTGCGGGCGGGCGGCTCTTGCGCCGTTATGTCACCTGGCTCCAGGACCGCGCGGAAAAGCAATATCGGCGGCAACGCATCGACACGCAGCGCCGGGATGCGGACTGGGTGCGGGCACTGGGGTTCGTAGGCAAGAGCCGCCGCTAGCCATCGCACCACCTGATGCAGTGCACCATCGCACGGTATACTGGCACCCATGTCCAGCTCTTCCCTCTCCGTCCGCCAGAACCTGCTGGCCGGGCTTACCACGGCGTTTGCGCTCGTTCCCGAAGCCATGGCCTTCGCGCTGGTTGCGCATCTCAACCCGCTGATGGGTCTCTACGGTGCGGCCATCATCGCGGCACTGACGGCGGCCTTCGGTGGGCGGCCGGGCATGATCTCCGGCGCGGCGGGCTCGATGGCGGTGGTCATCATCGCGCTGGTCGTACAGCACGGGAGCGAATATTTCCTGCTGACCGTGCTGCTTGGTGGCCTGATCCAGCTGCTGTTCGGGCTGCTGCGGCTCGGCAAGCTCGTGCGGATGATTCCGCATCCGGTGATGCTCGGCTTCGTGAACGGCCTGGCCATTGTCATTGCCAGCTCGCAGCTCGAGCATCTTCATGCACCGGGTGGTGGCTGGCTCAGCGGTAACGCGCTTTACCTCATGCTTGGCCTTGCGCTGGTCGCGATGGCCGTCGTCTATGTCCTGCCACGTCTGACCCGCGTCGTTCCCTCGGCGCTTGCTTCCATCGTGATCGTCAGCCTGCTGGTGCAGGTGTTCGGGTTGCACACCCGCGACGTCGGCGATATCGCGTCGATCAAGGGCGGCCTGCCCTTCCTACACTGGCCGCAGGTGCCGATGACGCTGGATACGCTGAAGATCGTCTTCCCGTATGCGCTGGTCATGGCCATGGTCGGCTTGCTGGAAACGCTGCTCACGCTCAATCTCGTCGATGAGATCACAGCCACCGAGGGTCAGCCCAATCGCGAATGCGTGGCGCTCGGCGCAGCCAACGTGGTGTCGGGTCTGCTAGGCGGCATGGGCGGCTGCGCGATGATCGGCCAGACCATGATCAACCTCACCTCGGGTGGCCGTACGCGCCTGTCGGGCATCACGGCCGGCGTTCTGGTGATGTGTTTCGTGCTCTTCCTGTCGCCGCTGATCGAGCGTATCCCGCTGGCTGCGCTGTTGGGCGTGATGCTGGTGGTGGCGCAGAAGACCTTTGCCTGGGGCAGCATTCCCCTCCTGCGACGGCTGCCGCTCACCGATGCGCTGACCATTGTCGCGGTGACGGTCATCACGGTTTTCGCCAATCTCGCCACCGCCGTGCTGTGTGGTGTGCTGATCGCCGCCATCGCCTTCGCGTGGAAGCACGCCGATCGCCTGAGCGTGAGCCGCGAGGATCTGCCGGACGGCCGCCGTCGCTATCGCCTGCACGGCACGTTGTACTTCGCGGCCACCGCTCGACTGCAGGCGATGTTCGACGTGGAAAACGATCCGGCCAACGTGGAGCTCGATTGCTCCGGCGCGCATCTCGATGACCATTCGGCGGTCGAGGCGATCGAGGCACTGCGCCGTCGCTATGCGCAGCAGGGCAAGCAGTTGAGCGTCACCCATCTCAACGACGCCTGCGAAGTGCTGTTGACTCGTGTCGGTGGTCCCGAGGCAAAGCTGAGTGCAGATGCTGCGTCGTGAAGCCCGGCGACATGAGGCGATCAGACACCCGGCCGACGTGAGGAAATGAGGGCGCTAAAAGCGTAGGAGCGCGCCCCGCGCGCGACAGCTTTTCGCGAAAAGCTGTCGCGCGCGAGGCGCGCTCCTACTGTCACGGGCATCCGTGGAGCGTACATAACCAAGGCGTTAGAGCACGCCGCCTCACGCCTTCTTCAGGAAACACACCTTAAGCACGAGGCCCTTTATCTTCTCCGAGTTGCCTTCGATGTGCTCGGCGTCGCCTTCGACCAGACGGATATTGCGAATTACCGAGCCCTGCTTAAGTGGGATGGAAGAGCCCCTGACCTTGAGGTCCTTGATCACGACGACGGTGTCGCCGTTATTGAGTATGTTGCCGTGCACGTCACGTACGTCGACAACGGCTTCCCCGGCGCCGGCCGCCTGGGGCCATTCGTGTGCGCAGTCCGGGCAGACGAAGTTGTCGCCATCGGGATAGGTGTTTTCGCCTGCACAGATCGGGCAGGCAGGTATCTCGGATGTGTTCATTGAATGCTCCTCACCAGTCCGTGGGCCGGTAATCCTTCAGGAACTGCCCCCACACATGCTCGCCGCTGTTGATCCCGCTGATGATGGGATCGACGATGCGCGCTGCGCCGTCGATGATGTCCAGGGGCGGATGGAACCGCTCCTCGAGCACCTTCTTCGCCGCAAGGCCCGCCGGATCTTCATCCGTGACCCAGCCGGTGTCGACGCTGTTCATGTGGATGCCGTCGTTGTGGTAATCCGTGGCCGAGGTGCGCGTCATCATGTTGAGCGCGGCTTTCGCCATGTTCGTGTGAGGATGGCGCGTGGTCTTGAAGTTGCGGTAGAACTGCCCTTCCATCGCGGACACGTTGACGATGTGCTTGTCGCGCTCGGGCGTGCGCAGCATCAGCGGCTTGAGTCGCGCATTGATGATGAAGGGCGCGATGGCGTTGACTAGCTGCACTTCGAGCAGTTCCACCGACGAGACCTCGGCCATCAGCAGGCGCCATGAATTGCGCTCGCGCAGGTCGATCTGCTGCAGGTCCTGGTCGAGCCTGCCTTCGGGGAAGAGATGGCTCTGGGCCAGCAGTTCTTCGGGCAACAGCGGGAGCTGCGAGAGTTCGGCGGCACGGGTGAGGCCCGGGAGATCGGCGCTGCGGTCGGCCAGCAGGTTCGCGGGTACGCCGGCTTCGGGCAGGATGTTCGAACCACGCAGCCCTTCGTAGTGACCGACCAGCTTGCGCACGTGCTCGGGCATGTCGTGCAGCGCCGCGGTTTCGCCGTCCATCATGTGGGCGTAGAAATCCGGCGGCCGACGCACGGTCTGGCACGCGTTGTTGATGATGAAGTCGAGCCGTGGCCGCGTCGCGACCAGTTCCTGGCAGAACGCCTCGACGCTGGGCGTGTGGCGCAGGTCCAGGCCGTACACCTGCAGGCGGTGGCCCCAGTCGCCGAAATCCGGCTCTTCGGCATAACGCGCCGCCGAATCACGCGGAAAGCGCGTGGTGACGATCAGCTCCGCACCGGCACGCAACAGTTTGAGACCGGCCTGGTAGCCGATCTTCACGCGACCGCCGGTCAGCAGCGCCACGCGACCGCGCAGGTCGACGAGCTCCGTGCGCTTTGCGTAGTTGAACGGCGCGCAGTCGGGGCAGAGCTGGTCGTAGAAGAAGTGGATCGTCGAATACTTCTTCTTGCAGACGTAGCAGTGCTTCGGCTCGATGGACTCGCGCGGCTGGGCGGCGTCGGCCTCGGGCGCGACGTCGTTGGCCTCGAAGCCTTCCGGCGCGAACACGTTCGGCGTGGTGAACACCGGACGGCGGCGCAGCGCGCGGATACCCGTCTGGTTGAGCACGTTGTCCTCGGCCTGGATCTTCGACGCATACCGGGCTTTCTGGGCCGCTTTCAGCTTGAGCCGGCGCTCACCCGGATCGGGGTGATAAACCTGCGCCACCGCCTGGTACAGGCGCTGGCGTTCCACCGCAGGCAGGTCGTCGAGCATCAGGCGGTCGGCTGCGACCGATTCGAGCAGCAGCGCGGCGGCGCGGAGGCGCTCCAGCAACGCGTTATCGGCGTCGCCAGGCAGGGGTGTCGTAGTGGTCAAGAGCGTGTTCCGTATCGGGTAAGGCGCCAGGCTGCGGCCCGCCCGAAGGCGGCATCGCATGGGGCGCGCCGCCTATTTTGACACAGGGATGCCCGGGGCGCTGGAACGGGCCGCTGGCGTAAGCGTCTCGCGGGGTGGCCGAAGCCAGAAGACGCGGCCCGGCAGCCGCGGCAGCGGGTGAAGCCGCAGCCGGCCTAGTGCGCCGGAACCGGCAGGGTCACCCAGCCGCCCGAAGCCGTTTCCTTGAAGACGTCGACAAGGCGCTCGTCGTTGCGCCGGGACTCGTTGGCACGCGTCATGGCGAACTGGACCGCTGCCCCTTCGCTCGGAAACTCGATAAAGGCCTTCTGGCCGGGCGGAAGCACCCGCCAGAACCGGGACGTGGCCCCGGGCAACATGATGTAGATGCGGCGGCGTTCGCCATCTCTGACCGGGTTGACGGGAACGGGTGCAACAGGTGGGGCAATCATTCAACAAACTCCGGTGGATAACCCTTTTCTCACATATCGGGTTACCCGGGTGTTACGACCACTAAATGTGCCGTATCGCCTCGATCGGCGACGTGCGCGAGGCCCGCACGGCGGGCACCAGTACCGCGCACTGGCCAAGCAGCAGCATCAGGATGACCCCCTCGACAAAATACCGCAGCGAAAGCCGGGTGGCCTCGAACTCCATGATCATCCATTGGTTGAACGTCACGGCCAGGACGATCCCGAGCACGATGCCGCCGGTCGCGATCAGGGCATTTTCGACAAGGAAGTATCGAAGAATGTCGCGTTGCGTAGCGCCGAGCGCCCGGCGCATTCCGATCTGCTGGTGCCGCTGGGACACCCAGAAACTGGTGAGTCCCACGATGCCCGCTGCGGTGACGATCAGCAGGATGGCGCAGATGGCGGTCATGAGCGTGGCCATGCCCCGATCGACCCTGTACGCCTGTTGGCGCACGGCAGAGAACGTCCGAACGCCTTCGCCCGGCGGAAAGACGCGGGTGTTGTCCAGCTTGACCAGGGCAGCCGGCACGTCGCGGGCGATCGCATCGAGTTGCCCCGGTCGGCTTCTGACGAGGTAGTTGCCGCTGCTTTCGGAAAGCCATGCCGGCACCAGCACCGAATAGTCGGCAAAGTTGGCAGAGGGCGACGGTGCCTGCAGGCGTTCGACGATCCCAATCACGGTACTCGGCGACGGAATACTGTTCCCGACATAGATCGGCTTACCCGAGGCCGCGCCATCTGGAAAGACCCTGTCCGCCAATGCCTTGGTAATGATGACCACGGCGGGGGGCGTGGCTTTCGATGGATCGACGATCCCGACTTCATCGGGCCGGAAGTTTCTTCCGGCCAGTAGACGTGCGCCCATCGTGGCAAGTGCGTGGTCGTCGGTGAAGTACTCCGCCGCCAGTGCGATGCGTGCCTTCGCCGACGGGTCGAGCCGTATACCCTCCGTCGAGCTGTGGCCGGACAGCGGATATGAGCCGCTCTGGGTCGCGTCTTCGACGCCCGGCACCTGGCGTATCGCCTGCAGGTCGGCTCGCGTCAGCGACGGGATAAGTCCAGGCTCCACGCCCGCCCATCGGTAGTGAATGGCCAGCACGTTGGTTTCGTCCATGCCGGTGGGTCGCGACATGCGGTCGACGCGCTGTTCCACCATGAAGAAAGCATTGCAGATGACGGCGAAGGTCAGCGCGATCTGAAGGATGATCAGCAGTGTGCCTGCCTTGTGCCGTCTCAGCGCTGTGAGAATCGGCTTGATCTGCAGTTTGCCCGTCCATGCGGTCACCATGATGGCCTCACCGAGGCGGCGCGCCATGAGGGATAAATCGCGGCAAGCACGGTCGCTGCGATCGCGACCGCGAAGGTGAGCGCCACGAGTGAGACATTGAAGGTGGCAAGCCTTGCGATCGCGGGCTCGAACACCTTGCCGACTGCCAGCATGCCGAGGCCGGTCAGCAGCAATCCTAACAGGCCGCCTGCCAGCCCGACCGTGCCGGCTTCGATCAGGAACTGCGCATGGATGGCGCGGCGAGGCGCGCCAAGGGCACGGCGGACGGCAATCTCTGGCGCGCGGCGCATGAACTTCGCCAGCAACAGGCCTACCGTATTCACGAGACAGATGAGCAGGAAGGCGACTGAAATGCACAGGCCGATGATCGACTCGGCAGGAACCACCTGCTTGTATCTGAGCCATTGCATGACGTTCCGGAGCCGTATGCCCGGTGTCCAGTGAAAGCGCCCTGCCCGCTGCTGTTGCGCGGCGTAGCCATGAAGGTACTGCCGATAGTCGGCGACGCTCGCATCATCCGGTAACTCGACCCAGTACCAGATCCACGTGCAATCCGACCTCAGCCACGCGTGCCAGCCAGCGTCGGAGCTCGTATTGCACAGGTTCGCACCTGCCGTGGGAATTCGGGCATCGATCGCGCTCGTGAACGGAATGAATACCTGGGCGGCCTCGCCGAACGCACCGAGCGTCTTCACGTCATAAAACAACGGCTGGGGACTCCAGCGTTCACGAACGCCGACGATCCGGTAGCTGCGTTTGTCGAGGACGATCTGGCGGCCTACGCTGTTCCTTCCATCGAACAGCTGGTCATTCAGCGAGCGACTGATCACGGCAACTGCCGCGTGTGCCTCGTCATCGGTGGAAGACCAGCCGCTGCCGAACAGAAACGGGATGTCGAACATGGGGAAGGTTTCGGCATACGTGGCATACGAGCTGACTTGCAGGGGCGGCCGGGACGCGCCGCCAGGCATGATCGAGACGTCGATGGGATAGAGCGCCGTCTGGAAAGGTGCCCGATGATCCCGGAGCAAGGCCATCGCATCCGAGTAGTTCATCATGTCCGGCGGTTCGCCATAGCTTCCATCGCTGGCCGCCTGCCCCCAGCTGTCGATCTGTGGAATGAAGAGCCGGGACGACTTCTCGGGAATGGGATCGCGGGATGTGGCCTGGAAAACGGCGTAGGTCGTCATGGATGATGCGACGCCCACGCCGACCGTGATCACCATCAGCAGCGTCAGGAAGGGGTGGCGACCGAGACTGCGAAGCCCGAGCTTGAAGTGATAGATGAACATGCGTCTTCCGTAGCCAGCTTTTATTGCAGCAGCCGGTTGATCTCTTCCACATCCTTCAGCTCCGCCGCGCCGACCGTCCGCTTCAGCAGCAGCTTGTTGAGGATGAACTGGTGCCGCAGCGTGGTGTACTGGTTGCGGACGTCGGCCAGGGTACCGATCGCCACGACGACGTTGGTCAGGCTCTGCGTGCCGATATCGTACCCGGCGCGCATCGATGCCAGCGCCTTCCTCGCCGCATCGACGGCCTCGCGTGCATCGTTGACCTGCTCGATACCTGCAACGACCAGGTTGAAGTAGTTGTTCGTATCGCGCATGGTCTGCCGGCGGAGGGTTTCCAGATCGTCCTGGTCGGCATCGCGCTGGTGGATCGCCTGCCGCACCTGCGACTGCGTCACGCCGCCACTGAAGAGCGGTACCGCAAGCACGAGGCCCACGGTCGTCGTTCCCGTGCCATAGCCTGCACCACCACGCACGGTGTTCGACCAGGCACCGGCCTTGTCGTAGTTCATGGACAGGTTCACCGTGGGAAGGTGACCGCTCCGGGCCGCATTGATGGAGTGCTCGTCCGCGGTGACCAGGTGGTTCGCAGCCATCAGATCGGGGTTCTGATTCATGGCCTGCTCTACCCAGGCCTTCGGGTCTGCGGGTGACGGAGCCTCCATCGGCAGGTCTTCGCGCAGGGACTTCAGCGTGCCGGGCTCCTTGCCGGTGAGCTGCTGCAACGCGCGCCGGGTGTCTTTCAGGTTCGTCTCCGCGCTGACCCGGGACGACTTGATGTACAGGTAATAGGCGCGTGACTGCGTCACGTCGGCCGCCGGCGCAAGCCCTTGCGAGAACAGGGTCGTCGCCTGGTCGAACTGCTGCTTGTAAGCGTCTTCGTAGGATTGGTTGATCTCTACCTGGTCCTGGGCGATCAGCACGTTGAAGTACGCCGTGGTGGCACGCACGAAGAGGTCCTGCAGCTGTCCCTCGTACGTGGCGTCCTGCGATTCGGCCGTGAGCTTTGCCTGCCGCTCACGGGCAAACTTCGAGAGGTCGAGCACGGTCTGGTCGAGGTTCAGCGTCAGATCGCGCTGGCGGCTGTGACCGCCGCCCGTGGTAACGGCCGGCGCACCGGTGTCATCGTTGGCAACGCCAGAGTAGCCGGGATGGAACTGCTGCATCTCCAGCCCTGCCGACAGCTGCGGCAGCAGCGCCCCTCGCGCCTGCGGCACGCCTTCCGCCACGACCAGCCGTCTTGCATCTGCATTCGCTAGCACCGGATCGTTCGCCACCGCTTCGCGATAGATATCCATCAGGTCTTCCGCACTGGCCGGCGACGGAAGGTAAGCCGCCGTCGCCAGAAGGGCCGCGAGACAACCTGACAAGATCTTGATTTGCATGTCCGCCCCTGAGCGCACTTTGAGATGCGGGCGGTGTTGCAAGCGGTGTGCCACGGCGAAAACCCGCGCCGCTAGCGTTGTCCGGCGGCGCTAACGCCTTGTTTTCAAAGACGAACGGTCATGCACTGGCACGCTCCTGCCTGCCAGGAGCTGCAGCGCCGGTGCTGTCCGCGGACGCCGTCGCGCGGACAGGGCCGGTCACATTCGGCGAGCCGTCGTGCGCGCCGCAGCTGGGTCGACCCATCGGCGATTTCGGGTCGACCCATGGGCGATCAGAGCCGATGTGACCTGCCCCGCCTGCCCTTACCTGCCGAGCGCCGGATCGGACACGGAGGGACGTCCCGTCTCGCGGTGCCCGGCGAACCGGCGCGAAAACAACGCATCGGCATCGCACGTGGCCGTGAGGTCGTACCAGTGATCGCAGCCGCCGATGTCCCACTGCGCTTCCACGCGGTCACCGGGTTTCAGCCAGTAACGCCGCGGAGCCTCGTGCAGGTAATCGTTGGCCTCGATCGTGATGGCGCACGCGCGACCGCCGCCATTGCTGAGCACGAGGCGCAGGTCACCCGGGCGGCGACCCTGCACCACCGTCACCTCCGGCAACGCGATCTGGCGACGGTCGGCGAGCCTGTCCGGCTGCTTGCCGCTGAACTGGCGCAGGAAGCCGTTCGGCCCGGATACGGTCAGGTCGTACGCATCGCCGCTGTTGGCGCTGGTCCAGTAGTCCGACAACGACTTCCCGGCCTCGACCGTATAGGTCCATGGCCCGTCGGTACGCAGCGATGACGTGACGTGGAACGACGCGCCGATCGTGCCCGTGTTGCCGAACCCGAGCACATAGCGTCCCTGCCCCTGATCGACTTTCCCTGTCACCTCGAGTGCGTACGCCAGCGGGCGTGCCGGGCGCTGTCCGCGCTCCTGTCGTGGCATGACCTGATGCGCAGGCGGGGTCGGACTCAGGTCTTCATGGCTGCCATGGTCAGGCTCGTAAGCCTTTGTCGAAGGCAGATGCGGTACGCGCCCGTCGTGGCCATCGAAATCGAAGGCGCGGGTCAGGTCGCCGCATACGGCACGCCGCCACGCGGAGATGTTCGGCTCGCGCACGCCGAAGCGCTGTTCGAGGAAACGGAGGATCGACGTGTGATCGTAAGTTTCCGAGCACACCCAGCCGCCTTTGCTCCATGGCGAGACGACCAGCATGGGAACGCGTACGCCGAGCCCGTAGATACCGGGATCGAAGCTGTTACCGCCGGAGTAGACCTCGCCATCGACGCTGACGGTCGACAGGCCCTTGTCGCGCGTCGCCGGCGGATAGGCCGGTACTGCGTGGTCGAAGAAGCCGTCGTTTTCGTCGTAAGTGATGAAGAGCGCGGTCTTGCTCCAGACCTCGGGGTTCGATGTCAGCGCATCGAGCACGCCGTCGATGTACCAGGCACCGTAGTTGGCGGGCCAGCTCGGGTGTTCCGTATACGCTTCAGGCGCGGCAATCCAGGACACCTGCGGCAGCCGGTCGGCCTGCACGTCCTTCTGTAGCTGATCGAACAGCGACTGGCCGTCGAGTACGTTGGTGCCCGTGCGCGCCTTGTCGTAAAGCGGATGGCCGGGCTCCGCGGTGCGGTACTGGTTGAAGTACAGCAGCGAGTTGTCGCCGTAATTACCGATGTACGGGTTCGATCCCCAGCCCCAGCCACCGGCCGCATCGAGACCCGTGCCCACGTCCTGGTAGATCTTCCACGACACCCCCGCTGCCTCCAGGCGCTCGGGGTACGTGGTCCAGCCGTAGCCGAGCTCGGCGTTCGACAGCACCGGACCGCCGCCCTGCCCGTCGTTGCCGACGTAGCCCGTCCACATGTAATAGCGGTTCGGATCCGTCGAGGACAGGATCGAGCAGTGATACGCATCGCACACGGTGAATGCATCGGCCAGCGCGTAATGGAGCGGTATGTCTTCGCGCGTCAGGTAAGCCATGGTCGTCGTGCCTTTCGAGGGCACCCACTGGTCGTATCTGCCGGCGTTGAACGCAGCGTGCGTGTCGTTCCAGCCATGCGGCAGGTCTTCGATGAACTGCAGGCCAAGGTTGTCTGCCTGGGGGCGGAACGGCAGCAGGTAATCGTCGCTGCCGGCCGTTACCGGCTGGTGCCATACCGAGCGACCGGTGCCTAGTGTGAGCGTCCTCGGATCGCCGAAGCCACGCACGCCGCGCATGCTGCCGAAGTAATGATCGAAGGAGCGGTTTTCCTGCATGAGGATGACCACGTGCTCGATGTCCTTCAGCGTGCCGGTGCGTCGCGCCGCCGGAATGGCGAGGGCCTTCTGGATCGATAGCGGCACCGCCGACGCGGTCAGGGCGGCGCCTGCGGCACCGAGGGAAAGCTTCAGAAAGTGGCGCCGGTCCTGGATCGTCATGCGTGTCCCCAACGTTTTCGTGGTCCCCCTGCGCCGGTGATTGTCACGGCCGGTTATGACAGTTGTAGGACGCGCAGACATCCCTACCCGCCGATCTCCCAAAATCCGCCGATCCCGCAAAGCAACCCACGTAGCAACGCGCCCCGCGCGCGACATCTTCCGGGGCCGTGCCTCCACGTCTGGCGCGTGACTCGTACGGTGTCGCGAATGCCCGGCAGGGAACGCGGAATCCACGCCGGGATCGCGTGAATACCGGCGTGGTCGCGAGACGATGTCGCGCGCTTGGCGCGCTCCTACAGGCTTAGGTGCCTAGCGGAACCGGGCTGGGGTTGCGCTTCGCGAACGTCGACTGCTGGTGCCAGTACGGGTAGATCGGTCGCCTTGCGCTGGCTTCATCGAGCCGCTTGATCTGCGATTCGTCGAGGACAAGCTCGGTCGCGGCAAGATTGTCGCGAAGCTGCGCGGCATTACGGGCGCCTATCACGATGCCGGATACCGTCGGACGCGAAAGCAACCACGCAAGGGCGATCTGCGGGATGCTGCGGCCGGTTTCCTTCTCGAGGACCTCGAGCACGTCAGTGATGGCGAACAGGCGGTCCTGGTCCGTGGTCAGGCTCGCATCCGTCGCGGCACGACTGCCCTCTGCGGCCGTCTTGTGACGACCTACCTTGCCGGTGAGCTTCGCGCCCGCCAGCGGGCTCCAGACGAGTGTGCCGACATTCTGGTCAATGCCCAGCGGCATCAGCTCCCACTCGAACTCACGGTCTGCCAGCGAATAATAGGCCTGGTTGACGACGGGCTTGGGCAGGCCATGGCGATCGGCCAGCGCGAGCATCTTCATCAGGTGCCAGCCCGAATAATTCGACACGCCGAAATACCGGATCTTGCCTGCGCGCGTCAGCGCATCGAGGGCAAGCAGCATCTCCTCGATCGGCGTAAACGCATCGAACGCATGAAGCTGGTACAGGTCGATGTGATCGGTGCCGAGACGACGCAGGCTTTCTTCACACGAACGGATGATCTTGTCGCGCGACGTACCCATGTCGTTCGGCCCGTCGCCCATCGGCATGCCCGTCTTGGTGGCGAGCAGCACCTGGTCACGACGGCCGGCGATCGCCTTGCCCAGGATTTCCTCCGAGAGGCCACGGGAATAGCCGTCCGCCGTATCGAACATCGAGCAGCCCAGTTCGAGCGCGATGTCGACGAGGGAGGTAGCTTCCTTGACGTCGGTCTCGCCCCATTTCTTGAAAAAGTCGTTGCCGCCACCGAAGGTGGCCGTGCCGAGGATCAGTGCGGGGATCTGGAGGCCGGAGCCACCCATTGAACGATATTGCATGGGTTTTCCTCTTGCTGGTAAGCGCGTGAATGACGCGCACTAATGTTCAGGTGCGGCTGCCGCGCCGGGACATCAACCGTCATCGGAGACTTGCTCTCGCAATCGGGATCAGGAGGCGTTCCATCCGGTTTCCAGCCTCGACGTGAAAGATGCTTGACGATTTTCGGCAATGGTCGGGCCGCAAGGTCCTTTAACGTTCCGCCTTGGCGCATACTGGTTCATGACCGCCCTTACCGTCGTAGTCGCCGATCCGCACCGCGAACTCACCGAGCTCGCCGTCGAGGTCTTGATCGAGCGAGGCCTGAACGCCTCGACGGCCCTGACGGTCACCGAGTTGACTGCCGCACTGCGACCACCCTCTTCGGTCGATGTGGCCGTCTGCCATGCCACCCTGCCGATCGATGCGGGTGACGAGCAACGGCACGCCCTTCGTGCCGTCCTCGCGGAGCGGCTGGATATCGGGCTCGTCGTCATTTCTTCACGGCCGTTCGAAGACATCGAAGGCATCCCGGCGTTCGCGGTATGCCTGCAGAAACCCTTCGGCGCCGTCGAGCTGCTCGAAGCCGTGCAGGAAGCCCATGCCTCGCGGCCTTTGAACGAACACGCGGCAGCCTGGGTGTCACCGATTCCAGGCATCCCGCTTTAGGCTCTTGCCCGACCGCGCGCCCTCCTGCCTGGGTCAGGGCCTGTTGACGAACTTCACGTCCGACGGTTGGTCGATGTCGAGTGCCTGTACCTTGTTGCCGATGGCGCCGGTGACGGGATCGCGGCGGAAGACCACGATCTGGTGGCTGTGCTGATTGGCCACCAGGATGAAATGCCCGGACGGATCGAGCGAGAACTCGCGTGGCTCCGTCCCTTCAACCGACCGACGACCCGCAAACGTCAGTTCGCCCGTCGACGGGTCGACCTTGAACGCGACCAGCTGGTTATCCGTACCCCGGTCGGTGGCATAAAGGAACCTGCCGTCAGGCGACAGATGTATGGCACCGCCAGCGACCTGGCCCCGGAAACCATCGGCAGCGAGCGGCAGCATCTGCCTCCTGGTGAGGAGGCCATCGTCATTGTCGAACACGGCCACCTGCCCCGTCTTTTCCAGCGACAGGTATGCGTGCCGCCCGTCGGCGTCGAAGGTCAGGTGGCGTGGTCCCGAGCCGGCCGGAAGATCGATCGTCGGTTGATCCTTCATCGCGACGAGCGGTGAGTCGTGGCGCGAGGCGTCGTATCGATACACATGGATCGTATCGGTGCCGAGATCCTGCACGTACACGACGCGGCCGTCCGGCGACGACACGCTCGAGTGCACGTGCGATGGCTTCCGGGTCGTCGGGTCACGCCGGGTGTGTCGCGGCGTCACGACCTGGGTGACGGGCGCGAGTGCACCGTCGGCCCCGATCGGCAGGACGGCCAACGTGCCGCCCGGATCCGGTCGCACGGAGTAGTTGGCGACGAAGAGGAAATGGCCATCCGTGCTCGTGCTGGCGTACGTAGGTTGCGCCCCGCGCGACGCCACCTGATTGATAAGGGTAAGTCGCCCTGTCTCCGGCTGAACGGCATAAGCCGTGGCGCGGCCTTCCGGATCCTTCTCGTCGGGCGCGTTTTCCTGCACGGCGTAAAGCTTTCGATGATCGGCGGAGAACGTAAGCCACGAAGGGTTCCGTGTCTTCGTCACCTGCACGGGCGCAGGGCCGATGGTGCCGCTGTTGCCGTCGAACGCGTAGAGGTAGATGCCCGCGCTCGTGCCTGACGTGTAGGTACCGATAAGCACAGGGAACGTCCGGCTCGTCGTCGCGCTGGATGCCGCGCATGCCATGCCTGCCAAGGCGATGGCTAGGGCAGATTTGAACAGGAACTCAGGCGACATGCTTATCCAGGACAGTTGGGTGGCGGTGGCGGTGACGGTTTGGCAATGGCGGTCTGGCGATGACGGTGGCGGTGACGGTTTGGCAATGGCGATCTGGCGATGGCGGTGGGGTGGCGGTGGCGTGGGAGCGCGCCCTGCGCGCGACATCTTCTCGCGACCCCTACCGGATCCACGCGCAGGATGTGGGTGTATGGCCTCAGCACATGTCGCGCGCAGGGCGCGCTCCTACAAAGGGCGCTGTGGGATATCAATGCGACGAAACGTATGGCGATGGCGTCAGTGCCTCCGGCAACGCGAAGTTCGCTCGCATCCGTTCGACCTCCTCCACGGGGGGACGGCCGAAAAGACGCTTGAATTCGCGGCTGAACTGCGACGCGCTATCGTAACCCACGGCCGTGGAAGCGGCCGCCGCGGTGATCGGCGTGCGGAGCATCAGCAGGCGCGCCTGGTGAAGTCGGGTCGACTGCACGTAGCGCATCGGCGACGTACCCGTGACGCTGCGGAAATGCGCATGGAAGGTGGGTACGCTCATCGCGGATTCCCGGGCCAGCTCCTCCACGGTCAGCGTGTCCCGGTAGCGACCGTGGATCAGCCGTATCGCGCGGGCGACGCTGCCGAACCTGCCCCGTCCGGCCAGCGCTTCGCGCAGCGATCCGCCCTGGGCCCCGGACAGCACACGGTAATAGATCTCGCGTATCAGCGAATCCCCAAGCAGGTCAGCCTCGGGCGGTCGTGACAACGCCTCGAGAAGCCGCAGCACGGAAGATGAAAGCGCTTCCTCCATCGGTGACGAATACAGCCCGCGCGGTGCCGCGGGTCGTATTCCTTCGTGCTCATCCATGCGTAGTGCGAGGTCGGATGCCAGCGCCATGTCGAGGCGGAAATAGATCGCCAGCAAGGGCTCGTCGACGGACGCCTCGGTCTCCATCGTGAAAGGCACCGGCACGGAGACGGCGAGGTAGTGCTGCTCGTCGTAAACGAACGCTTCCTGACCCAGGAACCCACGCTTGCGGCCCTGCACGACAATGACGATACCGGGCTCGTACAACACGGGTGTGCGGCTGAGCGGACGGTCGGAACGAAGCAGCCGGACATCAGGCAGCGTCGTGAGCGTGTAGCCCTCGGCCGGCGCGAGGTTACGAAGGAGGCTGATCATTCGCTGGCGTTGTCGTGAGGCGTCGGTCATGGCCCCACTGTCCCGCGCACTGCCCTGCGATGCAAGGGCCCTTCATAGGATCAGGCAAGAACCCCACACCGCCAGCCATGGGACGCAACGGGCTGGAGGCCTAGCATGGCCTCCCTACCCAACCAGGAGCACACCCATGACACGCAGGACCTTTTTCATCACAGGCGTCAGCAGTGGCTTCGGCCTCGCCCTTGCACAGGCCGCCCTCGCCGCCGGGCACGGTGTCGTCGGTACGGTGCGCAGCGAGGAAGCGCGTCGTGATTTCGTTGCACGGCACGAAGAACGCGCCCATGCCGTCGTACTCGATGTCACCGACATCGACGCGATTCCTGCGGCCGTCGCGGAGGCCGAATCAAAGGCAGGCCCTATCGACGTGCTGGTGAACAACGCCGGTTATGGCCACGAGGGCATCTTCGAAGAGTCGCCGCTGGAGGAGATGCGCCGACAGTTCGAGGTGAATGTCTTCGGTGCCGTCGCCGTGACGCAGGCGTTCGTGCCCCGCTTCCGTGAGCGCAGGCGGGGGCATGTGATCAACATCACGTCGATGGGCGGATTCATCACCATGCCGGGTATTGCGTACTACTGCGGCAGCAAGTTCGCGCTGGAAGGCATCAGCGAAGTCCTCGCCAAAGAGCTGCGGCCCTTCGGCGTCTTTGTCACGGCGGTCGCGCCGGGAAGTTTCCGTACCGATTGGGCGGGACGGTCCATGCAGCGATCGCCCCGGAGCATCCCCGATTACGATGCCTTGTTCGACCCGATCAGGCAGGGCCGGCAGGAAAAGAATGGGAAGCAGCTGGGTGATCCGGCGAGAGCGGCGCAGGCCATCCTTACCTTGCTCGATCTGCCCGAGCCCCCGATGCATCTGTTGCTGGGCAGCGATGCACTGGGGCTGGTACGCGACAAGCTCGCGACCATGGGTCGTGACATCGACACGTGGGAACCACTGACCCGCTCGACGGACGGCTAACCGCAAACCAGAGGCATACATGGGCGCCTTTTGTTTACCCCATGACGGCGGCTTCTATGGCCTGGGCCAATGCGGCCTTGTCGAAGGGCTTCGCCAGGCGTGTCCAGCGCATGTCGGCCGCGGACGGGGTCTCCGCGTAGCCGGTGGCGAGCACGACAGGTAGTGCCGGGCGCAGGTCGCGCAGTGACGCGGCCAGCTGGCCGCCGGTCATGCCCGGCATGGCGTAATCGGTCACGAGCAGATCGAAGTGGCCGGCCCCGGCGAACGCTGCCAGCGCCTGTTTTCCGGAATCGGCGGGAACGACCGTGTGGCCCATGTCCTCGAGCATCGCGCACATGGTGAGCCGGACGAGGAAATCATCGTCCACGGCGAGAATTCGCAGTGGCTTGTCGAGGTGGGAAACGGCGGGCAGCGACCCCGCAGGCAACGACGCGCGCTGCGACCCGCCGGAGACCTCGGCGACCGGGAGCAGGAGCGTGACCACCGTGCCACGCCCCGCTTCACTGGTGATGGTGAGGCGGCCATTGGACTGCTCCGCGAGGCCATGCACCATGGAAAGCCCGAGTCCCGTTCCCTTGCCGACTCCCTTGGTGGTGAAGAACGGATCGGTGGCACGTGCCAGCGTGTCCGCCGACATGCCCTGCCCTTCGTCGGCCACGGCAAGCCGCACGTATCGACCGGCGGGTAAGCCCGACGGATGCGCAGGACCCACCTGCTCAGCCGCGCCGGACACCTCGATGCTGCCGCCATCGGGCATGGCATCCCGGGCATTCACGAAGAGGTTGAGCAACGACAGTTCGAGCTGGTTCGCATCGACGAGGGCGCGTTCCAGCGCGAGCGGAAAGCGGCTGGTGATGCTGATCCGCGATCCCAGCGTGGTCTGGGCGATCTCCGCCATGCCGTGCACGAGCGCGGCCACATCCACGGGCGTTGGCTTCAGCTCCTGCCTCCGTGCAAAGGCGAGCATGCGCTGCGTGAGCGATGCACCGCGACTGATGCCCGCCATGGCGGTCTGGTAGATCCGCTGCGTTCGCGGATCATCGGGCAGGCGCGGACTCAGTAGCTCAAGCGCACCCTGCACGGCCATGAGCAGGTTGTTGAAGTCATGTGCCATCCCACCCGTCAGCTGTCCGATGGCTTCCATTTTCTGGGCCTGGAACAGTGCCTCCCGCGCATCGTCCAGCTGCCGTGCCGCCGCGCGCTGTTCGGTAACGTCACGGGTCACCTTTGCATAGCCGACGAGGGCCCCCTGGTCGTCGAGGATCCGGTCGATCACGACATGGGCCCAGAAACGCGTACCGTCCTTCCGCACGCGCCACCCCTCCGCTTCGACACGCCCGGTCTTCGCGGCCGTCGCCAGGTTTCGCTCGGGGATGCCCTGGGCGCGATCCTCGTCCGTATAAAAGTGCGAGAGATGGTGGCCGATGATCTCTTCCGGCCGATAGCCCTTGATGCGCTCCGCGCCGGAGTTCCAGCTGGAAATATGTCCTTCTGGATCGATCATGTAGATCGCGTAATCGGCAACGCCCTGTACCAGTAAGCGAAACTGGGTCTCGCTGGTCTGCAGGTGGGCGGCGGTGCCTCCGGCCGGGGCTGGGTTCATGGTGCGGGTCTCGCTGAATTCACTTTCGTGAGTCTGGGCCCGATCGTTCGCCGAATTGTTAAATGGCTACGCCTACCGAGCGCTGTGATGCCGTTGGTCGTACCGGGCATGTCGCAGCTGCTTCTCTTTCAGGTCGATCACCGCCACCAGGTGGAAAACCGTCGAGTGCCTCGTCCGGTTGCGCCTTCCCCTATTCGTTATTCCTGCTGCGACGACGTCCTGGACCGTGAGACCTCAGGGATGCAGCAGCACGCCCTTCGTGGCCTTCTCGATGGCCTTCTTCGGGCCGCGAAGGGCGATGCCGACGAGCACGGGGGCGTCGGCATCTTCGGCGAGGAAGACCTCGCGGTTCGCCGCATCGTGTGACGAGGAAAACATGGCTTCGACATAGACCGCACGCGTCACGTCGCGCTCGATGGCCACGCGATGGGCGTGTGCCAGCTGGGCGGCATCCGCCCCGAAGACCAGCATCGGCTGGGCAAGCAGCCGCGCATACTCTCTCCCGGCCGCGTCGATGTACGGCTCGGTGCCCATCGCTTCCGGCGCGGCGCCGGCAATCCCCGTGGCGAGGAAAGCAGTGACGTTGAGCTTCTGCCAGGTCAGCAGGTCGTTGCGGATGAGGATGGCGACGCGGGTGTCGAAGCTGGTCATACAGAGCTCGCTGGTGGCATGTTAGGCATAAGCAGTAGAACGCCGAATGTCGTTCGGTGAAAGCCAGGAATCCTGACATGCCGCAAAAAACGAAGACTGTTCCGCCGAAGACGCCCGATGCGGCACGCCTCGATGCCATTGACCGAAAATTGTTAGGCGCCCTCTCAGAAGACGCCACGCTCAGTTATGCCGAGCTGGCGACCCGACTGCATCTTTCTGGGCCAGCCCTGCACGAGCGGGTCAAGCGGCTTCGCCGGGACGGCGTGATCAAGGCCACGGTGGCCGTGCTCGATGGGGTGAAGGTAGGCCGGCCCCTGCTCACCTTCGTCCATGTCGACACGACGAGCTGGGCGCTGACCCGGCAGTTGCTGGCTCTGCAGTCGTTTCCGGAGGTGGAAGAGATCCATACCGTCACGGGCGAGAGCGCGATGTTACTGAAGGTGCGTACGGCGGACACGCGGGGGCTGGAGCATCTGCTGGAGCGCATCCATGCGATGGAGGGGTTCAAGGGCACCCGGAGCTACATCGCCCTGTCGACCTACCTGGAGCGGGGGGCCAGTGCCGAGGAGCCGTCCGGCGCGCCGGAGGGGTGAGGTCGTTGTTAAACGCGGGCGCGGAATGCGCCGGTTACGTGCATTGGCTCCGAATTGGCACTGGCATAGTTGGTCACGCCAGCCCTCATTGGAGCGGCATTTTATGCGCTCGACCGTTCCACGATTTAATAAGCATCACAACTATAATCGCAATGGCTTCTCCCTGATCGAAGTCCTCATGGCGGTGCTGGTTTTCAGCGTCGGCCTCCTTGGGTTGTCGAGTCTGCTGATCGTCTCGTTTCGTTCCAACCAGGTCGGTTACCAGCGCACGCAGGTCGAATTCCTTGCCATGAGCATGGCGGATCGCATGCGTGCCAACCCGCTCGGCGTCTGGTCGGGGAGTTATAACGGCAGCTACAACCCCGCAACACCGATCACCGGCGCCAAGGCCTGTACGGCGGCGGCCGCCTGCACGCCGGCCGACCTGGCCCTGCGTGACCAGAACCTCTGGAACACGCAGCTTGGCACCTTCCTCGCCAATGCCACGGCATCCATCGCCTGTACCAATGGCGTGACGCCAGACGCGTTGCAGCTGCTCGTGCGTGCCCCGTACGCAGGAAACTGCGTCATGCAGGTCAGCTGGGCTGAACGCGCGGCAGGCGACAGCGCCCACCAGGACGCTGCCAGGCAGTCATATGTCTGGAACTTCCAGCCATGAGCCCGCCACCGAGATCCCTGGGTAGCCCCATCACCGGCATGTCGCTCATCGAGTTGATGGTCGCGATGGTGCTCGGACTCCTCGTGGCGGCAGGCATCGTCAATGTGTTCACGGTGACCACCGGAAGCAGCCTCGTGCAGACACAGGTGGCAAAGCTTCAGGAAGAAGGCCGCTTCGCGATCACGGCGCTGACGAATGACCTGCGCATGGCCAACGGGCAGTACTGCTCCAACATGGGCGGCCAGTCGTCCACGCGCACGAATGGCGTGATCTCGCTGGACCGCTACCTGCGAACGCCACAGGTACTCGTCTCCGGCGCAGCGCTGCAGGCAGCCATCAGCGACAACACGACACTGTGGGGCTCCACCAGCGGTAACACCTATCCCGCGGCGCCCACGGCCGCCTATGCCATGCCGTCATTCCTCTCCATGCGCGGCTATGACTGCACGACGACGGCCTGCACCCCCGTCGACCCCGCCGGCACGGGCACCGGAAGCATCCCGGCCCAGGGTACCGACGTCGGCAAGCGCGTGCTCGGCAGCAGCGTCCTTACCGTGAGGTATCTCAATGGCGCCCGCGGCTGGGTCCTCAATGGCACCACCAGCTTCATGACGCTCTCGGGCACCAACGTCACGAAGGTCACCGTGGTACCACAGGCTGGCGAGCCGCTTTTCAGCGATGTCACGGCAGGCGACCTGATGATGCTTGCCGACTGCAATTCGGCGCAGGTCTTCTCGGCAACCGCGGCCGCATCGGGCTCGGGCGGTTCGGTGACGCCGGACAGCACGAACTTTGCCAAGCCGGTGCAGCCATCCGGCGTACTCCCGAAACTGTTCGATTTCAACCGCGACTACCAGACGGTCACGTATTTCCTGCAGATCGTGGACGACAACAACGGCCACAAGACGGGCGCCCTCATGAAGCGCCTGAACGGTGTCAGCTCCGAACTCGTGCGCGGCGTGGAACGGCTGGATTTTCTTTATGGCGTCATGGACGCCGCCGGTAACACGAGCTTCCGCACGGCGAAGGACGTGGACAGCGCGACCTCCTGCGCTTCCTCCTCGGTTACGGTGACCGGCACCGACCCGGGTTGCCTCTGGCGATCAGTGCAGAGCATCGAGGTGCATCTGCTCATGGATGGCCAGCTGCCCCTGGCGACCCTCACCCCGTCCGATCTCCAGTACCAGTACTTCGGCGACACCGCGCTCACGGCTGCTGCAGCGCCCGACGATGCATCACGCACCGTCAATCCGGCCACGCAGGGTTTTGACAACCATATGGTAAGGCGGGAGTTCACGGCCCTGGTCTCGGTGAGGAATTACAACCCATGAAGCGTCAGCGGGGTGCCGTGCTCGTCCTCGCCATGATCTTCCTGGTGCTGCTCACGCTGATTGCGATCAGCACGACCGGTCGCTCACTGATCCAGGAAAGGATGGCAGGCGCACTGAGGAATGCGCAGCAGGCGGAAACCTCGGCCGAGAACGCGCTGCGTGGCGTCGAGTGGAACATCTTCAACGGCAACGCAGGCGTGGGCTGCTACAACTCGAGCAACCCGTCAACAGTCAGCTCGAAGGTCACGGCCTTCCGGGCGTCATCGGTCTGGCTCACCGACGGCGCCACGGAATACAAGGGCGCGGGCGTGTCGAAGGATTACAAGGCGACGTCGAGCGACGCGGCGCTCTCCACCGCCGTCATGGCGAGCAACCCCTGGTTCATCGTGGAGTACCTCGGCGAGGACCGCGCGCCGGGCAGCGGCACCAGTGCCGCCGCGGAACTCGGTTCGAGCGGTACGGCCACGGCGCAGTTCTACCTTTACCGGATCACCGCGCGAGCCACGGGCGGCAGTCCCAACACCATCCGTGTGGTCGAGACGACATTCGTCACGCCCAATGCCCTGACGTGCACGTTGAGCTGAAGGATACCGTCATGACCCGTCCTTCCCTCCCCTGGCGCCCTCTGCTTCTGCTGGCCTCGCTCTGGCTTTTCGCCGCGCAGGCCTTCGCGGCCACCAACACCGTGACGATCAGCTCGACGCCACCGGGCGTAACCTCGCGCGTGGCGCCGAACATCGTCGTGACCTTCGATGACTCGGGCTCCATGAACGCCACGGCCATCCCGGATTCGATGGATGCGAATACGTCGAAGAAAACGTACTACTCATCCAGGGGCAACCCGATCTATTTCGACCCGACGGTGACCTATGTCGTACCACCGGATGCCCTCGGCAATCCGCTGGGCACGCCGACCTACGCGGCGGCGTGGCGCGACGGATACTGTGCGAACACGCTCAACAAGAAGTGCTGGAGCCCCAGCAACAGCAAGTACCTCGACCCGAACGTGATCAACCTGGGAAACGCGTTCTATGCGGGATTTCTGGCCAACACCCTCGCGGGCAACTCTCCCTGCTCCCGGAATGCCAACGAGCTCAATAACTGGCTGACGACGGGTGGCTCCGGGAACACCTGCAGCCAGATGGATATTCCCGTGGCCGTCCGCGGCTCGACGACGGTGTCGGCAGGCACATGCAATCCGCTGACCTGCGGCATCGTCAATCTTCCGCTCGGCATCACGATCAGGCTGGGCGCTAACCCCGGCGAGTCCACGACATATAACTGCGTGTCGGTGCTCATCGTTTTCGTCAGTTGCGACATCACCGTCACCACGCCGGACAAGGGCGGTTTTTATTACGTCTGCAGCTCTGCCACCGACGACACGACGTGTGTCTACCACCTGGTGGCGAACGAATCGACGTCCATCCAGCAGAACTTCGCGAACTGGTACAGCTACTACCGCACCCGCAACCTCAATGCCCGCGCAGCCGTGGGACGTGTCTTCGGGAGTATTGCCGATGGCAGCGTGCGGGTGGCGTGGCAGACCCTGCAGGGCCAGGCTGCGTCCGGGTCCTACAACGTCAATGCAACGGGTTACATCGGCGCGCCTTATGGCCCGCTCGTCGCAACAAGCCTCATCCAGGATCTGGGCAACGCCACCACGGGCTGCGCGGCTACCAGCACTAGCAACACATGCTGGCGCAGCCAGTTCCTCAACTGGGTGTACGGGGCGCCGGCCAGCGGGGGCACGCCGACCCGCGTGGCGACCCAGGTAGCCGGTGAGTTCTATAAGCGGAAACTGTCAACGTCGACCGCGAACGCACAGGATCCGTACTGGAACGGCAACGCCACGACGCCCGCGGAACTCACGTGCCGCAAGAACTTCAACATGCTGGTGACCGACGGCTACTGGAACGGTGACAGCCCGGCGGACGCCAGGCCCAACGACACGACCGCGCTGATGCTGCCCGACGGCACGTCGTATGCCATCAGTGGCGTGCCATCGAAGATCTACTGGAATGACGACACCGCCACCTCCACCTCACTGGCTGACATTGCCTTCAGCTACTGGGCCACGGATCTTCGCACCGACCTCAACAACAACGTGCCGGCCTACTGGGCCGACCTGACCACGGGCGTGACGGCCGCATCGGCGACGGTAGACTCCACGGCGCCGGGCAAGAACAGCGAAGTCTACTTCAACCCGGCCAACGACCCTGCGACCTGGCAGCACATGTCGCAGTACATGGTGACGATGGGCATTTCGGGGAATCTCGCTTACCCCGGCGATTACACGGCCCTGCGCAAAGGCACCAGGTCGTGGCCTGCGCCCGATACCTCGGGTGGCAGCACGAACATCGACGATACGTGGCATGCCGCACTCGACAGTCGCGGTGGTTACTTCAGCGCAGCCGACCCGAACTCACTTGTCACCACGCTGAGCGGGATCATCTCGTCCGTCATCGCAAGCAGTTCCACGGCGCTGACACTCAGCCTCAGTACCAATGTGCTGACGACCAACGCCGTGGCTTATTACGCGGGTTACGACACGACGAACTGGAGCGGTTCGCTGATCGCCAAGGCCGTCGGCGCGAATGGCGCCGTTGGCAATACGCTGTGGTCCGCAGGCGACCTCCTCACGACGCGCGATCTCGTGGCTGACCCCAGGCTGATCGCCACCAGCACGGCACCCGGCACCGGTACGGGCGTCGTCTTCGCATACGCGAACCTGAGCGCGACCGAGCAGGCGGCGCTCAACTCGTCCGACGGGACCGGCTCGGCGACCACGACCGATAACCTGGGTTCGCAACGCGTCGACTGGCTCATCGGGTCGAAGGCCCTCGAAGGCACGACGTTCCGCACGAGGATCTCTCGACTGGGTGCCGTCTTCGGTTCGCAACCCACCTTCGTCGGCACGCCGACGGGTGGTTACAGCGATTCGTTCCCTGCCCAGTCGCCAGAGGCGATCGCCCTGGCGGCCAGTAGCAGCAACAGCTATGCCGCCTTTCTCGCGAAATGGGCGCAACGTACGCCCGCCGTGTATGTGGGAGCGAACGACGGCATGCTGCATGCGTTCGACGGCCGGGCTGCCGTGACCTCGGGATCCGTGCCCGGCCGCGAGCTCTGGGCCTACGTACCCAACGCCGTCTACGGCAACCTTCCTGCACAGGGCAAGCTCAGCAATTTCAGCTTCACGCCGACGGTGGACGGAAGCCCGGTCACCGGGGACGTCTTCTTCAATAGCGCGAACACCGCGAACAGCACGACGGCGGGCTGGCACACGCTGCTCGTCGGGTCGCTACGCCTGGGCGGCCGCGGTGTCTTCGCGATCGATGTCACCGACCCTTCGGCGACGGCGATGGGCACCGGAGCCAATGTCGCCAAGAAGGTACTCTGGGAATTCAACAGCAGTTCGGCGGGTACGTCGACGGCATCGCCGGCCAACCTCGGGTACACGTTCGGCACCCCGGTGATTACCCGCGTATCCCTCGCCAATACGACGACCTCCGGCTCGGGAACCACGACGACGGCGAGCAACGGCCGATGGGTGGTCCTCGTTCCGGGCGGCTACTTCCCCGACAACAGTACCGTGGCCGCCGCCTCCAACACGTTCAGTTCGCTGTTCGTGCTGGACGCCCAGACAGGCACGCTGCTGAAGGAGATCCGCACGCCGAGCGGCACGAACAGCCACGGGCTCACGACGCCGGCGGTCGGCGATTACGACGGCGACCAGGTCGCGGACGTGGCTTTCGCCGGCGACATCGACGGCAACATGTGGCGCATCGACCTTACCGCAGCCCTGGCCGCCACCCCGAACGCCACGGGCGTGAGCCTGCTCTTCAAGCCTGCCACGGCCAACGTCCAGTCCGTTACGACGTCGCCGCGCCTGCTGGCGGACCCCACGTCGGCGTATTTCATCGTCGTGTTCGGCACCGGTCGCTACCTGAGTGCCTCGGACACCTCGGACACGACGGTGCAGGCCGTCTACGGCATTCGTGACCCGGGCGCCGCCGTCGCCACCCCCGTGACGGTCGCAGGCGGGAACCTGGTCCAGCAGCTGATGACCCTGAATTCGACCGGCAGCGCCATCGGCATCACGACCAACGCCGTCGCCGCGGCGAAGTCAGGCTGGTACATGCTCCTGAACACGGTCGCGGGCGAGCGCGTCGTGGTCACGCCGGCGCTGGACGCCAGCAACAACACGGTGACCTTCAGTACGCTCATTCCCACGGCGACCGATCCCTGCACCACGTCGAGCTCGGGCTCGGTCTTCGCCGTCGACGGCACGACCGGCGGTGCGGCCTACGGTGTCAGCATCGGCGGGGCGGCGACCTTCGGCACGGGTTACACGCTCGCCGGTGCCCACGTCACGGGTGCAGCCAGTTCGGGCTCTCTCTATACGGCTGCCAGCCTCAGTGGTGGCACGGCATACGCGGCGGGCCAGCTGACCAGCGCGGGTACCACCTTCGGCACCAGCATTCCCACGGCGCGCCGCCGCTCCTGGCGTGTCCTGAACGGTGAGAACTGACATGGGCATTCGACGCAGGCGCATCGCAGGCTTCAGCCTGATCGAACTGATGGTCGTGGTGGCGATCGTGGCCATCCTCGTGGCCATCGCCGTACCGGCCTACACGCGCTACGGCTTCCGCGCCCGGCGGCCTGACGGGCAGAAGCTCCTGCTTGCCATCGCCAACGCCGAGGAGCGGTACTACGCGTTGCATAACGCGTATGGCGACCTGCAGGTCATCGGGTTTTCGACGACGACCACGGCGACGTCCGACGCCACGTACTACAAGGCGACGGTCACGGCATCCGCCGTCGGCGCGTTCGCGAACCAGGCGTATGTCGCCACGGCCGTGCCACAGGGCCCCCAGGCAAACGATGCCTGCGCGAACCTCAGCCTGACCAATACGGGCGTGAAGGCGGCTTCCGGATCGACGACGAACGGATCCTGCTGGTGACGGACGCGCGCGCCAGTCGACGGGCATGGCCACGACCGCGCGCACGGGGCTTCAGCCTGCTCGAGCTGATGGTCACGGTCGCCGTTGCCGCGATCCTGACCATGGTGGCCCTGCCCTCGTTCCGCGGCGCCATCCAGCGGCACCGGGTCCAGGCCGCCAGCGACGACCTGCAGGCGTCCATCCAGTACGCCCGCAACGAGGCCGTGCTCCGGGCAACCTATGTGTCGCTCTGCTCCAGCACGGACGGCGCATCGTGCGCCGCCACCGCGACCTATGAGACCGGCTGGATCGTCTACGCACATCCCGTGGCGACGACGACGGCTTCCGCCGTCTACACCACGACCGCCTCCAGCGGCATGCAGATACTTCGCGCAAGCCCCGCCGTCAACCAGGTCGCCGTGCGCGCACTCGACGCCCTCGTCGTGACCTTCGGGCAGCAGGGGCAGCTCGAGGCCGTCACATCGCGGACGAATGCAAGCCAACCGATGGCCTTCGTCGCGTGCGCGATGGCGTCGTCAAAAAGTACGGCAGGCGACAACACCACCCGCGTGCCGGGCGTGCGCCTCGGCATCAGCCGCTACGGCTCCGTCGCGATGACGAAGCTATCCGCAACGGATGCGTGCACTCCATAAGAACGTGCGATCACCGACGCGTTGCGCAACTATCTTGCGAAACGATTTTTCGCATGATTAAAGGGTATTTCGTGCCCTTTGAAGGCTTCATGCCATCTCATAACATTAACCCTTGCACCGACAATCGCTTACGAACGAATTGATGTAAATCCATCATCGTTTCATGCGTATGAAGGCGCGGTAGATGGTCGCAGTTGGTGGTCGGCACGACGTGACCATGCCTGGAGTGCGGCGTTCAGATCGTTCAGAGACAGGGGTCGTATGCAGGCGCCAGGCCATGTCAGGGGCGTTTCACTGATTGAGGTCCTGATGGCAGTACTGGTTTTCAGTGTCGGCCTCATCGGGTTATCCAGTCTTCTCATCATGTCGTTCCGGTCGAACCAGGTCGCCTACCAGCGCACGCAGGCGGAGTTCCTCGCGGTGAGCATGGCGGACCGCATGCGTGCGAACCCGCAGGGCGTGTGGGCGGGGGGTTACTACACGGCCACCGTCAGCACCTCCGCCGTGAACAGCTTCGCCGGGCAGGCCTATGTGATGACGGCAGTCCCGACCGGGATCCAGGCGAAGGATGCCTGCGGTTCGCTCACGATGACGAACGCCGGCGTGAAATCCCAGACGGGCACCACGACCAACGGTAACTGCTGGTGAAAGGCTTCACCATCCTCGAACTGATGATCACCATCGTGGTCGCCGCCATCCTCACGATGGTCGCGGTGCCGTCCTTCCGGACGGCCATACAGCGGCACCGTATCCAGGCAGCGAGCGACGACCTGCAGGCATCCGTCAAGTACGCCCGCACCGAGGCCGTGCTTCGCGCGACCTATGTTTCGCTCTGTGCGAGCACCGATGGCGCGTCGTGCGCGGGCACCGGCACGTATGAGACCGGCTGGATCGTTTACGCCCATGCCGTGGCGACGACCAAGGCTTCGGACACCTATACGGCCTCGTCGTCCGGTGCCATGCAGCTGCTCCGGGCCAGTCCCGCCCTCGACCAGGTCGCTGTGCGCGGGCTCGATGCCAACGTCGTGACGTTTGGCCAGCAGGGGCAGCTTGAGACGGTGGCTTCGCGTACGAATGCGAGCCAGCCGATGGCGTTTGCGGTGTGCGGGCTGGCGTCTGCCAAGGCGACGACGGGCGCGAATACCACGCTGGTCCCGGGGTACAGGCTGGGGATCAGTCGTTATGGCGGGATGGCCGTCACTCGCCTCGCTGCTGCGGATACGTGCCAGCCGTAGGCGCCTCCGGTCGCTGCGTCGCTTTCGCCGCTTTGGCTATGTTACGTTCGGCAGGCAGGGGAGTTGTCTCGGGGAGAGCTCGGTATGTCTGTTACTGATCGGTTGGCCCGCAAGGGTCTCTGGCTCGCCGTCATGGCATGCGTGGGCGGGTTCGTTGCACCGTCTGCCGGGGCCGCCACGGCACCCGGCTTCGTACCGGGCTCGGCGAATGTCGCGGTGGCGGATCCCGTCGTGCCCCGGCCGAGCGGCAAGTCGTGTGTCGTCGAGCTGTTCAGCGGTTTCACGTTCACCGATTTTTCGAACCACCCCTACAGCTATGCACCGCCGGCCGGCTGCCACGGCCCCTGGGCGAAGGTCGTCCTCGAGGCTGACTTCGCCGTCACGGCGGGTCGCCAGTTCGATCGCACCGCGTCGGTGTGGCTTGGTGGCGCGAACATCTATTTCGGCACCACGCAGGAGCCGTCGGCGGCTGTCGCTCCCTCGTGGCACGTGGAACGGGACGTCACGGACTTCGTGAGTCTCCTCGGCAGTGCTCAGGGCGGTCAGGCCGTGCTCGGCAACGTGGTGGATTCGACATATACCGGCGTGATCAGCGGCTCGGCCCGGCTCGTCTTCTATCCCGCTACCTTCGTGGCACCGAAGGCCGATGCGCCGGATGCCGTGTACCCGCTCTCCGATGGCACCGCCGGCGGCGTGGTCAACCTCGACACGGGCACCGACACGCTCAGCCGCAGCCTCACCCTGCCGACCAATATCGAGCGCGCGTACCTCGATGTGTTCGCACAGGGCCAGGGTGGCGATGAATTCTGGTACTCATGCGTGCCCGATGCCGTGGCCGATGAAGCGCAGAGCTGCGGCGGCGGATCGTATCGCGAAGTCCAGGTCTCGATCGATGGCAAGGCGGCCGGCGTCGCCCCGGTCTACCCCTGGATCTTCACGGGCGGCATCGATCCCTACATGTGGCGGCCCACGCCCGGGGTGCAGACGCTGAACTTCGTGCCCTATCGCGTGGACCTCACGCCGTTCGCTTCGCAACTCAACGATGGGCGCCCCCATGCGCTGGCTGTCGGCGTCGTCGGGGCGAACGGTTACTTCTCGGTGACGGGCAACCTTTTCGTCTACCTGGATCGCGGCCGCAAGGTGCTCTCGGGTGCCGTGACGGCCAATACGCTCGCGACGCAGACGCCTGCGGCGACGATCGACAACAGGCTCACCCAGGCGGGTGATGTCGTCGGTGGCTCCGTCGCGACCACGGCGGCGCGGACATTCCGCACGGCGGGTTACGTCGAGACGTCACATGGCCGGGTCACCACGGACATCACGCAGACCGTGTCGTTCCGCAACACCCAGGCGTTCAACATCGACGCCACGAAGTACGACCAGGGCATCGACCAGCTCACGTCCGTCGATAGCGTCACGCACACGCGCCAGGGCATCTTCCCCGTGGTGGTCACGTCGGAGTCTCATCTCGACTACCCGCTGAAAGCGGATTTCTCCTACACCTTCGATGCCGATGGCAACATCGTCAGCTCCCCCAGCCATGTCACGCAGGGTTTCTCCCGTGGCTTCACGAAGAAGGTCGGCAGCCTGCTGCTTTATCGCAGCGACGCCAGCAATACGATCGATACCGGCGACACGCTCGCCTTCTCGGGAGGCGCCGTGACCGGACACAGCGACCAGGGCAGCACGCAGGCGTACCGCTTCAGTGACAACCTGGGCAGCTGCTATGGGCGCGACGTGACAACGACCTCCGGGCTGCTGACCAGCGCGAGCGATGGCGCCGGCTGCCCGCGGGGCCGCAACGCCCTGCTCTGGTTCACGCACCCCGATGCCTCGCCCGATTCGTCCCGCACGGAGGATCCCGGGCTGTTCTGACGATAGCCAGCGCCTTTTAGACCCATAGTTATCATCAATTTCAGCAATGCCCCCACGCGGCGTATGTTCCGGAGGCATGCTGCTTACCGGAGGAGAGCGTCATGTCGATCGAAACCAAGAGCGAGACGAAGTGTCCTTTCAAGCATACGGCCGGGGGCGGCCAGACCAACCGGGACTGGTGGCCACGGCAACTCCGCGTGGATCTGCTCAACCAGCATTCGTCCCGATCCAATCCGATGGATCCCGACTTCAATTACGCCGAGGCCTTCGGCAAGCTCGACCTGGCCGCCGTGAAGCGCGACCTCACCGCCGTCATGACCGATTCCAGGAGTTGGTGGCCGGCTGACTTCGGCCACTACGGTGGCCTGTTCATCCGCATGGCCTGGCACAGCGCCGGCACGTATCGCGTCGGCGACGGCCGGGGCGGCGGCGGGCGCGGCCAGCAACGCTTCGCCCCCCTCAACAGCTGGCCGGACAACGTGAGCCTGGACAAGGCGCGCCGGCTGATCTGGCCGGTGAAGCAGAAATACGGCCGCAGCATCTCGTGGGCCGACCTGATCATCCTGACCGGCAACGTCGCGCTGGAGTCCATGGGCTTCAAGACCCTCGGCTTCGCAGGCGGTCGCGAAGACACCTGGGAACCCGACCTCGACGTGTACTGGGGCACGGAGACCGAATGGCTGGGCGGCGACCACCGTTACGGCAAGGGCAAGAGCAAGGGCGAGAACCACGAAGACGGCGTGATCACCGCCGAAGCCGAACTGCACGGGATCGAGGAAGACCGCACCGAAGGTGGCAGGACGCTCGAGAACCCGCTCGCCGCCGTGCAGATGGGCCTGATCTACGTGAACCCCGAGGGCCCGGAAGGCAAGCCCGACCCCGAAGCGGCAGCGCACGATATCCGTGAAACGTTCGGCCGTATGGCCATGAACGACGAAGAGACCGTGGCCCTCATCGCGGGCGGCCATACGTTCGGCAAGACGCATGGCGCCGCCGATGCAAAACACGTGTCGGACGAGCCGGAGACCGCCGGCCTGGAAGCACAGGGCTTCGGCTGGAAAAACAGCTACGGCACGGGCGCCGGCCAGGATGCGATCACCAGCGGACTGGAAGTCACGTGGAGCCAGACCCCGACGCAGTGGAGCAACCTGTTTTTCGAGAACCTGTTCGGCTTCGAGTGGGAACTGACGAAGAGCCCTGCGGGCGCGAACCAGTGGGTCGCAAAGGACGCACCGGACGTGATTCCCGACGCGTACGACGCGGACAGGAAGCATCGCCCCCAGATGCTCACGACGGATCTCGCGCTGCGTACGGACCCTGCCTACGAGAAAATTTCACGGCGTTTCCTGGAACACCCGGAGCAGTTCGCGGATGCGTTCGCCAGGGCATGGTTCAAGCTGACCCACCGCGACATGGGTCCTCGTGCACGCTATCTCGGCCCGGAAGTGCCCGCCGAGGAATTCATCTGGCAGGATCCCCTGCCCGCTCCCACCCACGCATCGCTCAGTGAGGCTGACCTCGCCTCGTTGAAGGCCAGGGTGCTCGCCTCCGGCCTCACCGTATCGGAGCTGGTCTCCACGGCATGGGCATCCGCATCGACCTTCCGCGGGTCGGATAAGCGTGGCGGTGCCAACGGTGCACGGGTGCGCCTGGCGCCGCAGAAAGACTGGAAAGCCAACAACCCTGCGCAGCTGGCGAAAGTGCTCGGCGTGCTGGAAGGCATCCGCTCGGAGGCCGGTGGCGATGCTGGCGGCGCGTCGATTTCCCTCGCCGACCTGATCGTCCTCGCGGGCAATGCGGCCGTGGAGAAGGCGGCGAAAGAGGCCGGGGAAGACGTCACCGTGCCGTTTTCCCCGGGACGCACCGACGCCAGCCAGGAACAGACCGATGTCGCCTCGTTCGAACCACTGGAGCCGATCGCCGACGGCTTCCGTAACTTTCTCAAGGGCCGCTACAGCGTGCCTGCCGAAGCCTTGCTGATCGACAAGGCGCAGCTGCTCACGCTCACTGCACCCGAGATGACGGTGCTCGTCGGCGGCCTGCGCGTGCTGGGAGCGAATGCAGACGGCAGCAGGCAAGGCGTATTCACCGATCGACCGGGACAGCTGACGAACGACTTCTTCCGCAACCTGCTGGACATGGATACCGAATGGAGGCCTGCCTCCCCCGGCAGCGAATCGTTCGAGGGTTCGGACCGCGCCAGCGGCGCACTGAAGTGGACGGCAAGCCGCGTCGACCTGATCTTCGGTTCACACGCCGTGTTGCGCGCGAACGCAGAGGTATACGCACTCGACGACGCCCAACCGAAGTTCGTCCGCGACTTCGTCGCAGCGTGGACCAAGGTGATGGAACTGGACCGGTACGACCTGAAGTAAAACCAGACTGCGCATGCGCAGACTGCCCGGAAGCAGACTGCGCATGGACAGAAGCAGACCACGTGGGAGCGCGCCCTGCGCGCGACATCTTCTGAAACGATGCACCCCACTCCGGCGCGTGAGTCCGGGGCGGGGTCGCGAAACGATCCCGCGCGTGAATCCGGGCGGGGTCGCGAAACGATCCCACGCGTGAATCCGGGCGGGGTCGCGAGAAGATGTCGCGCGCGGGGCGCGCTCCTACGGGCGGGGGGGGGGCTGGTGTTTTGTGAGCGGGTCAGACGCCTTCCACGATGAAGACGTTGTAATCAGCACCCTTGAAGCGGTGCTCGCGTGCCTCGGTGTATTTCGGGCCGTCGTACCACGCCCTGGCATCGGCGGTCGTCGGGAAGCTGATGATCACCGCCCCTTCGACGGGATCGCCTTCCAGCACCTCGAGCTTGCCATACGCGGCCAGCGGCGTCGCATTGCTTTCGGAAATCGACACACCTGCCTTGGGCGAGTAGATGTCGAACTCCGCCTGGTCTTTCATCCGTACACGGGTAAACACGACATAAGCGGTCATACACGTTCTCCGATGGCAAAGAGCTTCATGATGCGCGCCACGCGTTGTGGCGGCGTGAGGGTGCGGTCCTGGAACTCGGCATTGAGTGCCATGCCCAGCAGCGGCCGGATCACCAGGTAATCGGCCGCGACGTCCGCGAAGAACGCGGGGTCGGGTATCGCAAGGAACCGGCGCGATACCTGCGCGCGGATCCACTCCGCCAGCCGCGCACGTATCAGCGTATTGCCCGAGCCGAAATACTTGCTGGCCACATCCGGGTGGTTCTTGCGTTCGTCCATCACCAGCCGGAACAGGTTCCGCGCGACCGGCGTATGCGCCGCGCGCATCCATTCCAGCAGGAACCGTTCAAGCACGCGCACGGCATGCCCGGCATCGGTGATGCCGAAGTCGAGGAAGCGCAGGATCGAGACACCCACGTGCTCCATCACGCGCTCGATGAGCACGGCCTTGCTCTGCACGAGGGCGTAGAGCGTGCGCTTCGACATCCCTGCCTGGCGGGCGATCTCGGCCATGCTGTGTGCATCCATCTCCCGCTGTTCCAGCAGTTGCCCCGTGGCTTCGAGGATGCGCGTAAGCTGCTCCTCGGGCGTATGCACGGGCGGTCGCCCGCGTGGCCTCGGCTTCGCTGGCGCTGTGCTCGGCATGGGAAAACTCCTTGGGCGTGGCGCGAAAAAAAAGCCCGGATCGGCTTCTGACACCGACCCGGGCCTCATGTGACTACCTGCGGGCTGCCTTAGTTCTCGGGCAGCGCGTAGGCGACGAGCGTATCGCCCATCTTGGTGCCGAGCGAACCGTGTCCGCCGGCCATGACGACCACGAACTGACGACCCGACTTGTCCGACACATAGCTCATCGGGGTCGCCTGGCCACCGGCCGGGAGACGACCTTCCCACAGCATCTTGCCGTTACCGACATCGAAGGCACGGATGTAGTAATCGAGCGTGCTGCTCAGGAAGGCGACGCCACCACCGGTCGTGGTCATGCCACCGAGGCTCGGAACGCCGAGCGGAAGCGCGATGGGCACGGGTGCGCTGTCACGCGTGGTGCCGTTCTTGACCATCCACACCTTCTTCATGGTGCGCAGGTCGACGGCGGCGACATAGCCCCACGGCGGTGCCTGGCACGGGAAGCCGAGCGGCGACAGGAACGCCTTGATCTCGACGGCGAACGGCGTGCCGGTCTGCGGCTGCAGGCCCATTTCCGTACCCGAACCGCTGGCAACATCCGCCTTGTCGCGCGGCACGAGGCGCTCGAGGAAGCCCATGTAATCGGGGTTGAGGATCATGATCTGGCGAACCGGATCGATGGTGGCACCACCCCACTCGAAGATACCCAGCGGGCCCGGCGAGATGATGGCACCGTTGCCCGCGGTCTGCGGGGTGAACGGGCCTTCGTAACGACGGCTGCGGAACGTGATGCGGCAGGCGAGCTGGTCGAACGGCGTCGTGCCCCACATGTCCGTCTCGGAGATGTTCTTCTCCGGCAGGTAGGTGAGTTCCGAGAACGGCTGCGTCGGCGACACGTGGTCACCGGGGGCGACGTTGTCGGTCGGGACCGGCTTCTCGGGTGCAGGCACCACGAGCTTGCCGTCGCGACGGTCGATGACGTAGATGTCGCCGCGCTTGGTGGTGGCGATGACGGCAGGCACCTTGCCCGACGGCATGTCCAGGTCGACCAGGCTCGGCTGTCCACCGATGTCCATGTCCCAGATATCGTGGTGCACGGTCTGGTAGACCCAGCGCACCTTACCGGTGGCGAGGTCGAGTGCGACGATGGCGCTGTTGTACTTCTCGCCTTCGGGAATGCGGTTGCCGCCCCAGGTATCGGGCGTCTGGTTACCCATCGGCACGTAGACCATGCCGAGCTTCTCGTCCACGCTGGAAACGCCCCACGAATTGGGCGAATTGTTCACGTAATGGGAGCCTTCCGGCAGCGGCGTGGACTGGTCCGGTTTAGCCGCGTCCCATGCCCAGAGCAGCTTGCCCGAGACGGTGTCGTAGCCGCGGATCACGCCCGACGGCTCGTCGGTCGAATCGTTGTCGGTGACGCTGGCAGCGATGACGAGCACGTGCTGCGAGATGGCCGGCGGCGAGGTCGGCATCAGGAAGCCACGCTTCTTCATGGCCATGCCGTGGTAGAGGCCGATGGTGCCCTGGTCGCCGAAGCTCTTGCACAGTTCGCCGGTGTCCGCGTCGAGCGCGATCAGGGTGGCGTCCATGGTGGTCGCGAAGATGCGCTTGCGGCATTCGGTGGCGACGGGCTGCGAGGCCACGACCGGTGCAGCGACGGTGCCGCTGGCAGCCGGGGCAGCCGCAGCGTTGGCCACGGTGGAGCTGCTGGCCGGGGCGGCGGTCGACGCCGTCTGCGCATCGGCATCCCAGTAGGACACGCCGCGGCAGATCATGTGCTGGTACGACTTGGCGTCGCGGTTGATCTTCGGATCGTGGCGCCAGATTTCCTTGCCGGTATCCGGATCCAGTGCGATCACCACGTTATGCGGCGTGCAGATGTAGATCTTGCCGTTGACCTTGAGCGGGGTCACTTCGTTGGCGATCTCGAGCGGATCGTTCGGGCCCTTGAAATCGCCCGTGTGATACGTCCAGGCCACCTTCAGCTTCGAGACGTTCTCGGGCGTGATCTGGGAAGCCGCTGCATAGCGGTCACCCTTGCTCGAGCTGCCGTAGGCCGTCCAGTCCTTCGTCTGGACTTCGCCGGCGGGCGGCTTGGCGGACATGTTCACTTCCGGCATCTGGCCCGGGACCGTGTGGTAATCCTGGAACAGCGCGAAGATGCCGGCGAGCAATGCAAGCACGAGCGTGCCGCCCAGTGCCTTGTCGCCACCGCGGCTGCCTGCCAGCGAACGGTTGATCGCCGGGATCAGGATCAGCACGCCAAGGGCGAACCAGATGTCGAGGCGCGGCAGCAGCTGCCACCAGTCGAAGCGGACTTCGGCAACGGCCCAGATGGTCGAACCCAGGATCACGAGCGCGTACAGCGCCAGCGCCGAGCGCTTGCCCTGCAGCAGCAGGACGCCCGTGACCAGCACGGCGATGCCGGTGATCACGTAATAAAGCGAACCGCCCAGGGCGGCAAGCCAGGCTCCGCCAATGCCAGAGGCAAGGCCGAGCAGGATGAAAAGAAGCCCGGTGATCCGAAGCGCCAGCTTCGGTTTCCGAGACGGTGTGAGGGTGCCCATGATTGCTCCGGAAGGGATGAGACTACGTACGGTCGGGATATATGGTACTCGCGGGTTTTGTAATCTTCAACGAGTTTTAAGCCGTTTAGCACGATTGAAGGGCGAAGTTACGCGAGTCCACACGGAGGCAGGCGTCCAGCGTTGCCGAAAAAGGGTGATGAAAGATTCGCGGCGCACGCTACCGCGCAGGGCGCGGCCGCACCCACGTTTTGCGCGGGCGACGCGGCGGTGCAGAAGTGGTGCGTATGGATCGGGCGACATCGCGGGACCCCCTGGTCCGAAGCGGAAACCTTACCTTCGCCCCATGATCAGCCTACGTCGTGGCCGCCGTCTATGAGAATCATGCGGTCGGATGCATCGTGCCGCCGATATCGTGCAACGGGTGCATGGCCTGGGTCGGCGGCGCTTCGAAGAACGGCCTCGCCCACTCTGCCGTCGCCTCGGCCAGCGAGGCCGGGTTCCAGCGTGGCGCGCGGTCCTTGTCGATCAGCAGCGCCCGGATGCCCTCGGCAAAATCGCCATGCGCCGCGCAATGCACGGACATGAGGTACTCCATGCGGAACACATCCGCCAGCGAGGCACCCACGGCCCTGCGCTGGGCCTCGAAGGCCAGCCTTGCCGAGCCGGGGCTGCCGGCGAGCGATGTCTGGCGTGCCGTTTTCAACCACGGATCGTCGCTGGCGATCGCCTGTATCGACTGCACGACGGTAGCGAGATCGTCGGCCCTGCAGGCCTCGTCGATGATCGAACGGAAGCGTTGCAACGGCCCGATGGCAGGCTCGCGCCCCACACCGCCCAGGAGGGCTGTCAGCTGCCCGCCATGCTCGCGCGGATCGCGGGACCACGACGTATCCAGGAGTGCTGCATCGAGCGACTGCCGATCACCGGAATCGATCATGACATCCGCGAGACCGGCATACATGGCGTCGCCGGCGTCCATCGACGCCCCGCTCAGGCCGAGGAACCGTCCGCCGTATCCCGGGACGCGGTTCAACAGGTAGCTGCCTGCCACGTCCGGATACAGGCCGATGGTGATTTCGGGGAATGCCAACCGGGAACGTTCGGTCACGACGCGGTGGCTGGCCCCGGCCATCAGGCCAAGGCCGCCGCCCATCACCACGCCATGCCCCATGCAGAGCACGGGTTTAACATACGTATGGATCGTGTAGTCGAGGCGATATTCGGCCGCGAAGAAATCGCTGGCATAGCCTGTATCGCCGTCCTTCATGGCGCTATAGAGGCTATGCAGGTCACCGCCGGCGCAGAAGGCCTTCTCGCCTGCGCCCTGCAGCATGACCACGACCACGCCGGGGTCGCGAGCCCATGCATCCAGACGCTCCAGGAGCATCGAGGCCATCACCAGCGACAGCCCGTTGAGTGTCTTCGGGGCATCGAGCGTCGCCACGCCGATGCGCTGGCCGCAACGCGTCCCGCGTTCTTCGAAGCGTACCGGCGCGTCGGTCATGGGATGTCAGGCCAGGGTCGTGAGCTCGATGGGGATGACGGCATCGCCGCTGATGACCTGGGCAACGCCGTCCTGCACCATGAACTGGATCTGCATCGTCCGCTGCGTCAGCGCCGCCAGCGCTTCCACGGTGGCGGGCGCGATGTCGACCACGGATACGTTCTTCGTGCGCGCCACGGCCGCAGCGGTCTTCTTCCACCACACCTCGGCACCACGACCGCTGTAGGTATAGACGATGACCTTGTTGGCCCGGCCCGCGGCACGACGGATGCGTTGCTCATCGGGCTGGCCCAGCTCGATCCACAGATCGACCTCGCCCGTGAGTTCCTTGCGCCACAGGTCGGGTTCGTCGTCCGAGCTGATGCCCTTGCCGAAGACGAGCGCGTCGTCGGCGTTGAGTGCGAACGCAAGGACGCGCGCCATCATGCGCTCGTCCGTTTCCGACGGGTGCTGGGCGATGGTCAGGGCGTGGCCCTGGTAGTAATGCCGGTCCATGTCACTGACCTGCAGGTCGGCCTTGAAGACCGTTGATTTGAGTGCCATGGGCGACAGGGTACAGGAAGCCTTATTCTTCCGGTCCCCGCCCTGTCGACCGACACCGATGACCCACGACGCCACGCCTGCTTCCCACACGCTCTCCGACGAGGCGGCCGCCACGCTGCTGCAGGTACGCGAGGCGCAGGAAGCCATGGCGCAGGCGGCGCGGGACACGGCCATGGCGGCTGACGAACTGCGCCGCCACGCGAAATTCGCACGGCCGGGGCAGCCTTCGCCGCACGTCGTGCAGCTGCGCCAGAAGCAGGCGCGTGCGCGCGTCGACTCGGCGCGGGCGAAGCAGGCCTTCCTCGTGTCGGCGCAGGCGTTCGTGCGCAGCGCCGGCCTGGTACTGCCGCCGCAGGCGTCGCTGGAAGCGTTCGTCAACGCCTGGATCCGGCGAAACACCTCGCAAGGCTAGGGCGCTGGCCGCCGATCGCCTACGATGGCGGCCCCACTTGTTCCGCCAGGCGCTACCGTGACGCACTACCAAGGCCCCCTGATCACCCGCAACGATGCCGACGCGCTGCTTGCCGCGCGCGACAGTGGCGCGGCGACGTGGACCGGTTCACTCGACCTGGGACAGTCCGAAGGCGAAGCGATGCTGGCGGCCGACGACTGGTCATGGCGCGGTACGCGCTATCCGTACCCGGCAAAACTCAAGGACCGCACGATCTATTACTGGGATGGCGACGACTTCGAGGGGGCGTCACGCTTCTCCGGCTCGCTGATCAAACTGGTCCCCACCGAATGGGGCGTGCCGACGTTCGAGATCGACGGCATCAAGATGCTGGTGTCGGCGAGGGAATCGCCCATGGACGATGCGCGCCGCAAGGTGGCACTGGTGGAACCGCGCGGCAAAGTGATCCTGGATACCTGTGGCGGCATGGGCTATTTCGCGGCCTGCTGCCTGGCGGCCGGTGTGTCGCGCATGGTGTCCTTCGAGAAAAATGCCGACGTGCTCTGGTTGCGCACGCTGAACCCGTGGTCACCCGATCCGGAGGCGCCGGCGAGCGGAGGACGCCTGTCAATGACGCATGGCGATATCTCGACGGCGATCACCGGCATGCCCGATGCATCGATGGATGCCGTGCTGCACGATCCCCCGCGGTTCGGCATCGCAGGCGAGCTGTATTCGCAGTCGTTCTATAACGAGCTGGCCCGTGTCCTGCGTCGGGGTGGCCGCCTGTTCCACTACACGGGCAGCCCCAACAAGCTGACCAGTGGCCGTGACGTACCGCGCGAAGTGGAGAAACGCCTGGGCATCGCCGGCTTCAAGGCCAGACTGGCGCTCGACGGCGTGCTGGCCACGCGACGCTGAGCGGCCGCCGCATGAACCTCGAAACGTTTCGCACGCACGCCCTGCTCCGGCACCGCCATGCCGGTGCCATAGGCGCCCTGGCCGCGCTCTGGTTCGTACTCTATTTCCCGCAACTGGCTGGCCTGCGCGTGCTGCCGTGGGATGCGATCGACCAGTTCTATCCCACGGTGTGGTTCAACGCGCACAGCCTGCGCGCTGGCCTCGCGCCCTGGTGGAACCCGTATGTCTATGGTGGCTATCCGCAGATAGCCGATCCGCAGGGCATGCTCTTTTCGCCGCTGCTGATGGGCTGGATGCTGCTGCGCGCTGACCCGGGCACCACGTGGTTCGTGTGGGGCGTGCTGCTGCACATGCTGATGGGCGCCGCGGCGATGCTGCTGCTGTTGCGCCGCCTCGGCGGGACGACCTTCGGCGCGCTGATGGCGGCGCTCGTCTTCCTGGGGGGCGGCGTCGCGGCATCGCGACTTGAACACGTGCCCATGGCGCTCGCCTACGGTTATGCGCCGCTGGTGATGCTGCTGGCTCATGTTTTCATCCGCGGGACGCGCCTTCGTCACGCCCTTGCGCTCGGCGTGGCCGCCGGGGCCATGGCGACGCAGCTCGTACAGCTCACGTGGCTGCTCGTGCTCATGACCGCCGCCTGGGTGCTGTTCACGGGGTGGCGGACCTGGTCGGCGCACGGCACGCGCGCGCGGCTGCGCGTGGTTGGCGGCCTGGTCCTGGCGGCCGTCATCGCAGCCATCATGGCGCTGCCGCAGCTTTTGCTGACGCTCGCCTTTTCGGCGGTATCCAACCGGCACGAGCTGCCACTCTCGGCCGCCGCGCCGTCGTCGATCACCTGGGAATCGTTCCTGACCTTCGTGTCGCCTGATGCTTTCCATGCCCTGCGTGGTCACTACAACGGCGACGTGGACCAGGTCGAAGGCCTGTTCTACATCGGTGCCGTGCCCGTGCTGATGCTGGCAGGCCTGCGCAAGGCATGGGGTCGGCCGTCCATGCGTGCTCCCCTGGTCTTCGTTGCGTGCGTCGCCCTCTTTGCGCTGCTGTACATGCTCGGCCTGCACACGCCCTTTTACGGCTGGCTCTACGGCTGGCTGCCCGGCCTGCACCACTTTCGCCGCCCGGCCGACGCGGCCTACCTGCTGAACCTGTCCCTCGCGGTTTCGGTGGGCCTCGCTGCATCGACCATGGACCTCACCGACCGGCGCGCCATCGGGTGGCTCCTCGCGGCTGCCCTGCTCTGGTTGATGGCTAGCAGTGCAGGCATGCATGACCATGACGTTCGCTGCGACGGTCGCTCGGCGATCGCACCGCTTGCGGCGGGCGGCCTCTGGTGGTGGAACCGTCGGCGCGCCCATGCCGCGACAACCGTGGCCGCCTGCTTGCTCGCGTTATGCGTCGTCGACTACCGGGCCTTCAACCTCAACGGTGCCCTGACCGAAGCGCACGACAACCGCGCCGCGTTCGCGAGTGACGCCATGGCCCGGCGGCTCGCCGCAACCAGGCCGCCCGTGCGCCTCGTGACCGAGGGCATCGGCCCGGGCTGGGACAACCTCACGCTGTTCGCCGGCGTGGCTACCACGCAGGGCTACAACCCCCTGCGGTACCAGCTCTACGACGACTGGTATGGCGCGCGCGACCACGGTGCCCTGCCCGTCCCGCGTACGCCGTTCCATCCGCATATCGGTAGCGCCCTGGACAGGCTGGCCGGCCTGAATGCCGTGCTGCGCAAAGGGGCGACGGATCCGCTTCCGGCCGCCTACACGCTCGTGGCCACCGACCGGGACCGCGAGCTCTGGCATAGCGACGACATCTATCCCCACTTCCTCGCACCCATCGTCGTGCGACGGGAGACCCCTTCGCCCGCGGCGTTCGAAGCGACGGATTTCCTCGACACCGTGTACCTCGACCCATCGGTACGCCTCGACGAGGACGAGCTGCGCTCGTCGGCACGGGTCACGAGCACGTTGCAGGAAGCGACTTACGTCCGCACGGTGCTTCGTACGCATGCGCCCGGCGGGGCGGGATGGGTCGTCGCCAGCGACATCGACTTCCCGGGCTGGCGTGCCACGGTCGACGGCCGCGAGGTACCCATTCGCCGCGCCAACGGGATGTTCCGTGCCGTCCACGTGCCGACCGGCGACCACGAGCTCGTGTTCTGGTTCGATCCGGTAAGACTGGTAACCTCGGTGCTGGAAGATCGCAGGGGCTGAGCGCATCCCACGGGCAGCCAGCGTCGTATGACCCATAACTCCCGCGGGATCGAGGTCCCATGACTGTCGCCCTTCCTTACGCCCGAATCGTCGCCGCGCTTGGCGGCGCCCTCGTCCTGACGCCTGCCTTCTCCGCCGAACGCTTCGTCGGCGGTGCCTACGGTACCGATAGCGGCACGCTGCTTTACCGCGAAGTGCACGTCGCCGATCGCGACCAGCACGTGATCCTCTACCAGTGCCCCGATGGCAGGATCATGGCGCGCAAGATCCTGCGCAACGATGGTTCACTCTCCCAGCCCGGCTTCGAGTTCATGGACGGTCGTACGGGACGGGGCGAAGGCGTGCACTCCGAAGGCGGCAGGCGCGTGGTCTACGTGCGCGAGCCGGCAGGAAAGACCTCGACGCACCCGGTGCCGTCGGAGCCCCAGGGGGTCATTGACGCGGGCTTCGATCCGTATGTCCGGTCGCATTGGGCCGAACTCGGGAAAGGCCCGGCAACGGTCCCCTTCCTGATTGCCGACCGCGGGCGCTTCTATCCGGTGAAGGTCACCGCCTCGGAAATGCCTGGGGGCCTGCGGCGCATCACCATGCGGCTGGACGCCTGGTGGGGCTTCGCCACACCGACCATCAGCGTCATGTACACGGAGGCCACGAAGCAGCTGCGTCGTTACGAGGGACCGGGCACCGTACGCGATGCGAAAGGCAAGCCGATCAGCGTGCGCATCGAGTTCCTTCCATCCGACCGCCAGGCGGATGTTCCCGCCGATGCGATCGCTTCCGCGCTTGCGCTACCGCTCGACGGACGATGCGCCGACTGACGCGGCCGCACGCGGTGCCGCTGCCAGCGCAAGCACGGCCAGCGCAGCGGCCCATGTGACGGCAAGCCATGCGATGCCGTGCCATGCAGGCGCAAGGAACACCACGGTCCGCCAGCCACGTTCTGCACCGAGGTAAGAAAGGGGGCCGCCGATGGCGCCCAGCAGTGCCGCGATCAGCGGCCGGCCTGCGATCCAGCGGAATGGCCCGGCGAGGGTCACGCCGAAGGCGCACCAGAGCCCGAGGATCCACACCGGTGCACCGCCTGGCGGTAACGCGATGGACGCGGATGCGTAGCCCAGCCACGTGAACGCGCGCGCGCCGCCATCGACCAGCATGCCGAGCACCAGCGCCACGAGCGCCCCACGGCAGGCAAGACGACGGCTCGGCGCCACGGCGACCTGCCAGGCCACGAACGCCACGGCGAGTCCCACGACCGGCCACACGAAACCCCTGGCTGCGCCGATGACGACGGCAAACCAGAGCAATTCGTAGGCGATGAAACTGGCTATATTGTGGCGCACGCGTGCGGGCTTCCCGTTGCCTGTACATCAAGTCATACGCTTCCCGCGGGTCCCCGGATGCAGTACAGGCAGGAATCGATGACCCCACCTCATTGCGGGCAGCGGCATGGACTGATAGCGTCAGCGGCTACCAGGGGTACGGGCATTCCACCGCCGTGATCAGTGAATATCGCAAGACATCATCGCTGGTCCGCTGGATCGGCGTCCTCGTCGGCGCGGCGATCGGCGTCGGGCTCGCGGCTGTCCTTCTCCAGGATTATCGCCACCGGATACGTGCATCCCACGACCAGGCCCAGGCACTGGCCGATGGTGCACAACGGCTCGTCAGTGCGCGCCTGCGTAATCTCGAGCGCGCGATGCTGGGCATCGCTGCCGACGCGAACGACTTCGACCGGTCCGTGCCCGGGCAGGCATCCGTCCTGCTTGCGGAGAATCTTGCCGGCGTCATGCAACGCCAGGGAGAACTCCAGAGCATCGTGCTCGTGGACGCACGCGGCACGGCGGTCACGGCGGGCCAGGGCGAGCCGGGCATCGCCGACTGGACGACCGCTCCTGATCCGTCCACCCGCCTTCGCCTCGGGCGGATCACCCGCCACGGCAGCCAGTGGTTGATGCCGCTGGCCGTGCCGCTCGGCAACGACGGGGGCTGGGTCGTTGCCAGGCTCGAACAGCAGGCGTTCCAGGACATCGTCGACAACGTTCGGCACGACCCGGGGGATGCGTCTGCGATCATGGACCGCTTCGATGTCATCGTGGCGCGTGGCAGCACCGGCCCGGACATCGTCGGCCAGCCGGTGGCCAACCTTTTCGCCCCCGGCGACCCGGGTACCGATCGCAAGGTAAGCCGCGTGGATGGCATCGACCGGATCGTTGCTGGCGCCGATGCGTCGCCGTATCCGCTGCGCATCGGCGTGGGCATTGCCACTGCGGGCGTCGTCGGGAGCTGGTATCCCCTTGCCGCCATCGCCGCGGCGCTCTATGCCTTTTACTGGCTGTCGCTGTCCTATGTCGTGCGCCGCGTCGGCCGCGCCGAGCGCGACCATGACCTTTATCGCGACCACATCGAAACCGCCGAGCGTCGGTTCCACATCATCTTCGACCGGAACCCCCTGCCCTCGTGGGTTTACGACGTCGGGACGCTGCGCTTCCTGGTGGTCAACCAGGCCGCGATCGATGCGTACGGCTATACGCGCTCGCAATTCCTCAAGATGACGCTGCTCGACATCCGCCCTGCCGCTGACGCAAAGGCGCTCACCCGGGCCGTATCGACGCGCCATGATGCCCAGGCCGCACTGCAGCCATGGACCCACCGTCGGGCCGACGGCAGCCTGCTGCAGGTGCGCGTGCACGCTTCCGACATCGACTTTCCCAACCATGTCGCGCGGCTGGTCGTCGCCGAAGACATCACGGAACACCTGCGCAGTGAACGGGTGCTGCGGCACCGCGCCACGCACGACGCGACGACCGGCCTGCATAACACCGACGCGCTGCTGGAGTTCCTCGATGACGAGGCCCAGCGACGGTCCGGCTACGAGCTGGCGTACGTGCAGCTCCGGGGCCTCGAGCTGATCAGCGACACGTTTGGCCAGGCCGTCGGACAGGATGTGCTGCGCGTCATGGCGGATCGCTTCGCCGCGCTGCGCGACACCAGCAGCGCCGTGGCGCATCGACCGGCGGAAACCTTCGTGCTCGCCGTGCTCGACCCAGCACGCCGCAACGAGATGCTGGCCGCACTCATGCGCGCCGTGACCTCGCCGGTCAGCGTGCATGGCATGGTCCACATCCTCGAGCCGCGCGTCGGGCTCGCGGCGTACCCGCGCGATGGCGACCAGGCGGAGAAGATCTTCGGCGCCGCGGCACTGGCAGCGCAGATGGGCAACGGCATCCCGGGCACGTGGCGGGTTTTCGAAGCCGCCATGGCCGCCGCGTCCATCAACCGCCTGCAGATGGCGGCCCAGATCCGCAGCGCACTGGACCACGACGAGTTCACCGTGCATTACCAGCCGATCGTGCGCGCCGGCGACGGCCAGGTCGCCAGCGTGGAAGCGCTGGTTCGCTGGCCACTGAAGGATGGATCGTACGTGCCGCCCGACGTCTTCATCCCCCTGTGCGAGGAGACCGGCCTGATCGTGCCGCTGGGCCACGCCGTGCTGCGCAAGGCGGGCGAGGCCTGGCAGGCGCTCAGTGCGGCCGGGATGGCCGGGTTCTCCATCGCCGTCAACGTCTCCGCCGTGCAGCTGCAGCGCGACGACGTGGTGACGGCGGTCCGCCGCACGATCGACGAGTTCGGGCTGCCCCCCGGCGCCCTGCAGGTGGAGCTGACGGAGAGCGCCCTGGTCGGCGAGCATGCGTTGCTGGCCATGGCCGCGCTGAAGCTGCTCGGCGTACCCGTGGCGCTCGACGATTTCGGGACCGGGTTCTCGAGCCTCTCCTACCTGCGCGACCTCCCGATCGATGCCCTGAAGATCGATCGGGCCTTCATCACCGATATCGACTCCGACACGCGCTCGGCGTCGGTATGCCAGGCCATCCTCACCCTGGGTCGCACCCTCGGGCTCCACGTCGTTGCCGAGGGTGTCGAGCGCGCCGCGCAGAGCGAGTGGCTGGAGACGCACGGGTGCGACTTCATCCAGGGGTATTACATCGCGGCACCCATGCCCGTCGATGCACTCGTCGCTTTCATGGGGCAGCGCGTAACATGAGCGCTTTATGCCCGGAGAAACGCGTTGGCCTTCCCTTATTCCCTGGTCATCTTCGACCTTGACGGCACGCTCGTCGACAGCGCGGCAGCCATCGCCGATTCGGTAAACCGGACGCTGGTCGACTGGAAACTACCGACGTACGACACCGCTCGCATCACCGGCTGGATCGGCGAGGGCTCGCGCAAGCTGATCACCTATGCGTTCGAGGCGGCAGGCAGCAAGGCAGACATCGACGAGGTCATGCCCGGCTTCCTCGTGCATTACGGCGAAACCGCGCTTGATGGAACGGCCTACGAAGGTGTCGTCGAGACCCTGTCCGCCCTGCACGCCCGCGGCGTGAAGCTTGCCGTGTGCACGAACAAGAACGAGGAATTCATCCGTCCGCTCCTGCAGGAGCGCGGCATGCTGCAGTACATCGACTGGATCGTCGGGGCAAACACCCTGCCCGAGCGAAAGCCCAGCGGCGTGCCGCTCCTGCATATCGTGAAAGAGGCCGGCGTTGCCCCTGCCCGGGCCCTGATGGTCGGCGATTCGGAAAGCGACATGCTGGCCGCGCGCGACGCGAAGCTCGACTACGTGCTGGTCAGCTATGGCTACCCGAAGTCGCTGGATCTGAAGAACGCGGGCGCCCGGGTCGTGATCGACCGCATGCCGCAGCTTCTCGATCTCTGAAACGATTCCGGCGGGAGCATCGCTGCTCCCCGCCGGAGGTAACACGTGGAGCACGATGCCTTAGTTGAACGAGGCGCCGAACGTGACCATGAACGTGCGCGGCTGCAGCAGGCCGTAGGTCGGCGAGCCGGTGTACAGCGAGCCCTGCGTCGTCGCGAGGAACGATGCGGAACTCACGTACGAGAACGCCTTGCGGTTCAGGATATTGCCGAAGTTGACCTTCACGTACGGGGCCTTGATCTGCGCCCAGTCGTCGAAGCGGTAGCCACCGGACAGCGTGAACGTGGTGAAGCCACCGACCTTCTCCGTGTTGAGGTAGTCACCGTAGAGCGCGCTGCTGTAGCGAGCCGCCAGGCTTCCCCACAGGTGGCCGCCATCGTCATAACCGATGCTGACGTTGCCGATGTTCCTGGCCGTGTCCGGCATGGTCTTGCCGTTGGACGGATAGATGCCGTCGCCACCACCATCGATGTTGCCGACGATGCGGGCCTGCGTGTAGGTGTACGACGCGTACGCGGTCCAGTACGGCGTGAGCTTGTAGCTGGCTTCGGCACTCGCACCCTGCATGTGCATGCGGTGGATCGACGTGTAGTACGTGTAGCCGGTGGCGTCGTCGTACGCACTTTCCTGCTTGTTGTTGTAGTTGCTGCGGTAGACGTCGGCGCTGACGGAGAGCGCGTCGCCGTAGAAGCGATAGCCGATATCCGTATTGATCGCGGTTTCCGGCTTGTTCGCTGCCTCCTGCGAGACGAGCGCGTTGAGCAGGGCCACCGTGTTCGTCGGCGCGCGGAAGGTCTTGCCACTGCCGATGAACACCTGGTTGCGCTCGTCGATCTGGTACTTGATGCCTGCCGTCGGCAGCACCTTGTGCCATGCGCGATCCACCTGGGTCGAGTACTGCTGCTTCGTCGCCGAGCCTGCGACCGAACCCGCGTATTCGTTGACGTAGCCCTCGCGGCTGGTCCACAGGTAGCTCAGGCCGCCCGTGAAGGTCCAGTGGTCATCCGGGGTCCAGTTGTCGGTGACGAAGCCCTTCTTGATCTCGGTGGTGGTGTACTCGCCGTAGACCTGCTGCTTCTTCCCGCTGTTCGGATAGGTCACGAACGACGAGTCGCCCCAGACGTCATCCGGCGTGCCGCCGTCGTTCACCAGGCCGTAATTGTCGCTCTGCGTCTTGCGCGAGCGCTCGTACCACACGCCGTACTCGAGGCTGTTGTCCTGGCCGAGATCCTGGTTCATCTTCGCGATGATGCCGGGACGGAACGTGGTCGCTTCGCTGTACGAATAGACCACGCCCTTGCCGGTCGTCGTCACGGCGCCATCGTTGTTGACGTCCTGGTTCGTGTAACCGAAACGGTCGAGGCCGGTCGGGCTTTCGGATTCCGTGGCGCCCGAACCGCCACCGCCCTGGCCGTACCAGAAGTACGGGACGACGGAGAGGTGCATCGTGTCGCTGAACTTGAACTCGCCGTCGAGGCTGGCGAGGTAGCTGCGGTACGGGTTCGTACGCAGGCCGTAGAAATACGTGTTGTTGGCGATGGCAGCGGCCGACGAACCCGGCTGCCAGGTGCGGAGGTAGTCGTAGTGGTAACCGTTCGTCGCGACCTGTGCCTTCGTCAGCGAGCGATAGTTGAAGTTGTTCTCGCGGTTGTACTGCACCGACGCGCTGATCGAGTTGTTGTCGTCGATCGTCCAGACCGACTTGCCGTCGACCTTGGTCACGGTCATGTCGCCCGGGCCACGCCACTTGTCGGCGGTGTTACGCGAGTACGAGATCCACGAACGCACCGGGCCGGTGTCGCCGGTGTTGAGGCGGACGAACGTACGGCGGTAATCGTTGCTGCCGATGCTCTGCGTGAAGTCCACGCCGGCCTTGTGGGAGGGGTCGATCGTGGCCCAGCCGATGTGGCCGCCGCTGGCGCCCGAATCGGGCATGTCGATATCCGGGATGCCCTGCAGCACCGTGATGTCGCCCATGTTCTCGCTGTCACCGTACTCGGTGGCATACACGGAGTAGCTGCCCGAATCGGTGATCGGCGCGCCGTTGAGGGTCATGCCGATATCGGACGAATCGAAGCCGCGGATGCTGTAGTGGCCATTGGCCAGGCCGGTCACGTCATCGGTCTGCGCGTTCACGCCCGGGATCGAACCGATCATCTGCGTGAAGTTCGCGCCCGGGGACGCCTTGGCGATCGCGTCGCGCGTGATCGTGGAAACCGCCTTAGCGGCCGTCTGCTCGGACATCAGGCCGCCGCCGAGCGACAGGCTCGCCGCCTGCACCTGCACGGAATCCATCTGCTGGACGCGCCTGGTGTCGTTCGACTTCGTGGTGTTCGAGGTGCTGGCGGCGCTGGCGCGCTGGACGGTCGGGGCCGTGGTGGTGTCCTGGGCGGCAGCGGAGTCCTGGGCGAAGACAGAACCGGCAGCCATCGAACACACGACGGCGATAGCCATCGACAGGTGGTTTCTTTTCACGGGTTTTTCCTGGAGACGAGTGTTAAATCGGTAAAATAATTCGGGTCATTCTTCTTATTCGCCAGATATTTCGAATAATCGAAGCATTAATCGGAGCGATTATCTGCCTCGTGACTTCATGTCGTAATTCGTAATCCCCGACGATGTTTCCATCCGCAAAAAAGCCCAACCGGTGAAGGCTGGGCTGTTCTTGCGCATCGAAACGTTAACTTGCGGCCGTATCGCGATTTATTGCGGAAGTGCAGGGGCCAGCAAGGAATAATCTCACCGTTATTTTACAGTAGATTTACAACGTATCCAGTAGCCAGATTCCTAGGCCTTGGTGCGTTCCGGCAGCACCCAGTCAGGGCGTATGAAGTGACAGGTATAGCCGTTCGGGTATTTCTCGAGATAATCCTGGTGCTCCGGCTCGGCCTCCCAGAAGTCGCCTGCCGGTGCCAGCTCCGTGACGACCGGATTGGGCCAGAGACCCGAGGCGTCGACATCCTTGATCGTGTCCTCGGCCACGGCCTTTTGCTCGTCATCCAGGTAGAAGATGGCCGATCGATAGCTGAGGCCGCGGTCGTTGCCCTGGCGGTTGAGCGTACCCGGGTCGTGGATCTGGAAGAAGAACTCGAGGATCTTCCGGTAGCTGACCTTCGCCGGGTCGAACTCGATTTCGATAGCCTCGGCGTGGGTACCATGGTTGCGATACGTGGCATGGGCAACGTCACCACCCGTGTAACCGACACGCGTGCTGATGACGCCGGGCTGCCGACGGATCAGGTCCTGCATGCCCCAGAAGCAGCCGCCGGCAAGAAGCGCACGGGACGTCATGCGACACCTCCCTTTTCAGAAGCAAAGTGCTTTGCGTACTCGCCATAGCCTTCCTTCTCCAGGTCGGCCACGGGGATGAATCGCAGCGATGCGGAATTGATGCAATAACGCAAGCCGCCCTGGTCGCGCGGGCCGTCCGGGAACACGTGGCCGAGATGGCTGTCGCCATGCGTCGAGCGCACTTCGGTACGGATCATGCCGTGCGTGGTATCGCGGTGCTCCACGACATGCTCGCTTTCCAGCGGCCTCGTGAAGCTGGGCCAGCCACACCCGCTATCGAATTTCTCGAGGGAGGAGAACAGCGGCTCGCCGGAGACGATGTCGACGTAGAGGCCAGCGTCGTGGCTCTCGTGGAATGCATTCTGGAAAGGACGCTCGGTACCGCTCTGCTGCGTGACCCGGAACTGCTCGGGCGTCAGCCTGGCGAGCGCTTCGGGGGTCTTTCGGTAGTCAGCCATGGTGCAATCTCCGGGGTCTGGGCACTCCCCAGATAATGCGGGCGCAGGGCCGGGAAACAATGGATGTTTCCCGGCCCTGCGCCCGTAGTGGCACCCCCGCTCCAGCGCGCGCCGTGGCGCGCCAGCCGTCAGGCGGCGATGTCTTCCACCCAGGCGTGACCCGCCTGGCGCAGGAGCTCGCGGGCGGAATCCGGGCCCCATGTGCCGGCTTCGTAGCTGTCCGGACCGTCCTTCGTCTCGCTCCAGCCTTCCAGGATGGGGGTGACCCACTTCCAGGCGGCTTCCGTTTCGTCCTTGCGGACGAAGAGCGCAGGGCTGCCCTTCACGGCGTCGAGCATCAGGCCCTCGTACGAATCGTGGTAGCGCTGGCGGCCGCCCTCGTTGAGGTTCGACAGGGCATCGACTTCATCGAGGCCGAAACCGTTGCCCGGCAGCTTCACGAAGAGCGGCAGCGTGACGCTTTCGTCCGGCTGTACGCGGATGACCAGGCGGCTGCCCGGGCGCGCTTCACCAAACAGGCCCGGCTCGCCGGCACGGAACTGCACGATCACTTCGGTGACCTTCTCCGGCATGCGTTTGCCCGAGCGAAGGTAGAACGGCACCCCGCGCCAGCGCGGCGTATCGATCTCGGCCTTGAGGGCCACGAACGTCTCGGTCTGGCTTTCCGTCTCGCCGGGCAGCTCTTCGCGGTACGCCGGCACGGTCTTGCCACCGGTCGTGCCCTGCACGTACTGGCCGCGCGACACGTTGGCACGGAGGTTGTTGCGGTCGAGCGGCTTCAGCGAGGTGAGTACGCGCACCTTCTCGTCGCGCAGCGCATCGGCTTCCAGGGAGGAAGGACGCTCCATGGCGACGACCGTCAGCACCTGGAGCAGATGGTTCTGGATCATGTCACGCAGCGCGCCGGAGCCGTCGTAATAGCCGCCGCGACCTTCGAGGCCGACCGTCTCCGCCGCGGTGATCTGCACGTATTCGATGGACTCGCTGTCCCACATGCGCTCGAGCATCGGGTTGGCGAAGCGCAGCGCGATGATGTTCTGCACGGCCTCCTTGCCGAGGTAGTGATCGATGCGGAAGATGCTTTTCTCGGGGAAGTGCTTGCCGACGCCTTCGTTGACCTTCCGGGCGGTTTCCAGATCGGTGCCGATCGGCTTCTCGAGGACGATGCGCGAGGCATCGGTGCGCAGGCCCTTCTCGTCGACGTTGCGGGCAATGTTGCCGTACAGGTCCGGGGCGGTCGCCAGGTAGAACACGCGAACGCGCTCGTTGCCCTCGCCGAGCAGGGACTTCAGGCCATCCCAGTTACCTTCCGACTCCGCGCCATTGAGGCTGACGTAGTGCACCAGTCCAAGGAACTGCTTCACCTTCGCATCGTCCAGCTCGTCGCCCTTGATGTGCTCGGAAAGCGCCTTCCGGGCACGCTCGCGGTAGGAATCGTCGTCGAGCGGCGAGCGCGCCGTCCCGATGATCTTCGAATCGTCGGGCACCTGGCCCTCGGCAAAACGACGGTACAGCGCCGGCAGGAGCTTGCGCATCGTGAGGTCACCGGTCGCGCCGAAGATCACATAGTCAAAGGATTCAACAGGTTCGAGCTTGCTGGGGGTGTTCATGCTGGGGTTCCGGAAGCCTGGAAAGAGGAGCGACGACGCTGACCGCCGCGCGGGACCTGTCCTTGATTGTGCAGGGCAACAAGGGTTTCAAGCCCCAGGGCAAAACAATTTTTCCCTGTACGTGGCGTGGGAGCGCGCCCTGCGCGCGACAGTTCCTGAGCGGCATCGCCCGGGGGCTGTCGCGCGCAGGGCGCGCTCCTACAAGGTGACCCGCGCTCCTGCATGGTGACGCGCTCCTACACGAGGTTCTCCAACCTCGGGTACGGACGCCAAGTCTTGCCCGCCGCTCAAAACTGTTGTGCCGCGCGACCCCTGACAGAACCTGCCGCGCCATCCCCATGACTTGAACCAGCCGCCTCCGTGTGGGGGGCCGCCTCATACCTCAACGTCAGGAATCGTCACATCATGAGCAAGCTCACAGGCAAGGTCGCAGTGGTCACGGGTGCTTCCAAGGGCATCGGCGCCGCCATCGCGAAGTCGCTCGCCGCCGAAGGCGCATCGGTCGTCGTCAACTATGCATCGAGCAAGGCCGGCGCAGACGTCGTCGTCGCGGCCATCGAAGCAGCCGGCGGGAAAGCGATCGCCGTCAGCGGCGACGTATCGAAGCAAGAGGAAGCCGAGGCGCTGGTCAATGCCGCCGTCAAGACGTATGGCCGTCTGGATATCCTCGTCAACAACGCCGGCGTGTACGAGTTCGCCCCGCTTGCCGAGACCACCGAGGCGCTGTACCGCCGCATCTTCGACATCAACGTACTGGGTGTGATCCTCGCCACGCAGGCGGCCGCGAAGCACCTTGGCGAAGGCGGCAGCGTCATCAACATCGGTTCCGGCGTCACCCGCCTCACGCCGGCCGACACGGCGGTCTACAGCGGCACCAAGGGCGCGGTGGACGCCATCACCGGCGTGCTTTCGCGCGAGCTGGGTCCGCGCGGGATCCGGGTCAACTCCGTGAACCCGGGCATGGTGATCACCGAGGGCACGCACACGGCCGGCGTGGCGGGGGGTGACTTCGAGGCATGGGCCAAGGGCCTGACACCGCTGGGTCGTGTCGGCCAGGTCGAGGACATCGCCCCGGTCGTGACGTTCCTGGCCTCGGACGACGCCCGCTGGCTGACCGGCGAGCTCATCCTTGCCTCGGGCGGCATGCGCTAAACCGCGCCTGCGGGCTCCAGCCCGTAAAGCTGCGGGTGCAGGAACGGCGCCATCGCCAGCACCATGGCCTGCCGGTAGGCGCTCTCACGCGTCTCCACGCCATGGGTCACCAGGCCGATGGCGCCTCCCTGCTGTTTCACGTTGACGGTGCCGAAGAGGCGGTCCATGACATGGCCGAGCTCTTCGCCCTCGAGCAGGGCCTCGTAGACAGCGGGCGGCAGGGGCAGCCAGGCGCTGCAGCCCACCGATACCTCGCCATCGTGGGCGATGGCGACGATACCGAAGGTACCGGGGCCGTCGACGGTCACGTCGACGCCTCCTTCCAGTGCCACGTAGTAATCGGCGCCCCCGCGACTCATGCACACGTCGAGGCGATTGACCGCCCCTTCGCGGGTTTCCGCCATCGTCATGGGCTGGTCGGGCACGCCGGACGGCGCGTCCATGCCTTCGCACTCCAGTTCGCGGCCCGGAAACAACGGTGCCAGTGCACTACGCACCGCACCGATCTTCACGGGATTACGCGAGCCGACCAGGACTCTGAGCGCCTGCATCAGCCGAGCGCCTTGTCGACCATGGCCTGCGCCTCCTCGAGCACCTTCTCGAGATGATCCGCACCGCGGAAGCTCTCGCCGTACACCTTGTAGATGTCTTCGGTGCCGGACGGACGGGCCGCAAACCACGCCTGTTCCGAGATGACCTTGATGCCGCCAATGGCCTGCCCACCGGCCTGGTTCACCACGGCGGTGATCGCGTCGCCAGCCAGTGTCTTCGAGGTCACCTGTTCGGGCGACAGCTTCGACAGCTTCGCCTTCTGCGCGGGGCTGGCCGGCGCGTCGATTCGCGAGTTGGCGGGATCGCCCAGTTCGCTCGTGATGCCGCGATAGATGTCGCCGGGATCCTTACCCAGGCGGGCCGTCATTTCACCAGCGAGCAGCGCGGCCACGATGCCATCCTTGTCCGTCGACCAGGCCGAGGCGTCCTTCGCGAGGAACGATGCACCGGCGCTCTCCTCGCAACCAAAACCGAGGCTGCCGTCGAACAGCCCGGAAACGAAATACTTGAAGCCGACCGGCACTTCGCGGAGCGGCCGCCCGAGGTGCTTCGCGATGCGATCGAGCAGTGCCGTGCTCACGGCGGTCTTGCCTACCGCTGCATCGGCGCGCCAGCCGGGTCGGTTCTGGAAGAGGTACCACGCCGCCGTCGCCAGGTAATGGTTGGCGGGAAGCAGGCCCGTGCTGGGCGCGACCACGCCGTGCCGGTCGTGATCGGTGTCGCAGGCGAACGCGACCTCGAACCTGTCCTTCAGCCCGATCAGGCGCTGCATGGCATACGACGACGAGGGATCCATGCGCACGCGACCATCCCAGTCGAGCGACATGAAGGAAAACGTGGGATCCACCACCTCACTCACCACGGTGAGGTCGAGCTTGTAGCGCTCGCCGATAGCGCGCCAGTAGTGCACACCGGCTCCGCCCAGCGGATCGACGCCCATGCGGACGCCCCTGGCCCTGATGAGGTCGAGGTCGAGGACGCTGTCGAGATCGCTGACGTATTGATCGAGGTAGTCGAATTCCGATGTGGTGGAAGCTTTGGCGGCCTGCGCATACGGAAGACGCTTGACCTCCCTCAGCTTCCCTTCGATGAGCACGTTGGCACGTGCAGCGATCCACGACGTGGCGTCGGTGTCGGCAGGCCCACCGTGTGGCGGGTTGTACTTGATGCCGCCGCTTTCCGGCGGATTGTGCGACGGCGTGATGACGATGCCATCGGCCCGCGCCGTGTCGCTGGCCTTGCGGTTGAAGACGAGGATGGCATGCGATACCGCAGGCGTCGGGGTGAACTCGCCACCCTTCGACACGAAGGTCTCGACACCGTTACCGGCGAGTACCTCGAGCGTGCTTTCGAAGGCGGGCCCGGACAGCGCATGCGTGTCGATACCGACGAACAGCGGGCCCTTTATCCCTTCCTTCGCACGGTATTCGCAGATGGCCTGTACCACGGCCAGCACGTGCCATTCGTTGAACGACCGGTCAAACGACGACCCACGGTGCCCGGACGTGCCGAACGCGACGCGCTGCTCCGGCACCGACGGGTCGGGCGTGAGGTCATGATAGGCGGCGAGCAGCGCCGGGACGTCGACAGGCCTGGCGTCGGTGGCCGGCTTTCCCGCTAGCGGACTGATCTTCGCACTCACCGTTTAATCTCCTTGGAGGATGCCATCAGGGCACCCGGACACGACATTGTAGGCGCGGGGTAGCCGCGGGGTTGTCAAACAGGCGTGCACGACCGGCTATCCGCGCAGTCGTGCAATGTATTCGTAGACGTCGGCATCGGTGTCCAGCCTGAGCTTGCGCATGGCACTGCTTTTCTGCTGGCTGACCGTGGACAGGCCCCGACCGGTGGCGCGCGAAATGTCGGTGACCGTGCTACCCGACGCGAAGAGCCGCAGCACCTTGCGCTCGCGAGGCGACAGATCGTCCAGCGTCGCGTGCTTCTTGAACGACCCGCCAAGAGGCAGGCGCAGCATGTCGCGCACCGACTCGCCGAGGAATACACCGCCGGCGAGCATCACCCGGACGGCATCGCAGATCTCCCGGCAGTCACCCGACTTCGCGATGAGGCCACGGACACCCGTGGCAAGAATCTCGCTATACAGCGCGGGATTGGCGAGTGTCGTGATGACCATCACCGGCAACGCCGGGTGCAGGCGCCGGATCTCGTCGAGGAGGTCGAGCCCGTCCCTGCCCGGACCCGGCATGCTGAAGTCGGTGATCAGCGCGTCACACTCGGTCGAGGCAAGCACCGCCAGCAGCCCTTCCGGCGACTCCGCTTCCCCGACGACCTCGGCGATGGCATGACGGCTCAGCGCAAGCTCGATGCCCCGGAGCACCACGGGGTGATCGTCGGCCACGATAACGCGGTAGACCATGAGTGATCCTTCCTATGGGACGGTTCCGGGGGGGACAGGAGTTGATCACATCGCGTTTCCCGGCGCCACCGGCCTTCGACTATAGTCCCTGACCGTGAATACCCTCCCCGCGTTCATTGACCAGCATCCCCGGCTCTTCGTCCTGACGGGCGCGGGCATCAGTACCGCGTCGGGTATCCCCGACTACCGGGACGGCCAGGGCGCCTGGAAGCGTGCGCCGCCCATGACGTTGCAGATGTTCATGAGTGGCCCGCCAGCCCGCGCCCGCTACTGGGCCCGCGGCATGATCGGCTGGCGCCACTTCTCGTCGGTCCAGCCCAATACGGCCCACCGCGCACTCGCGGCGCTGGAACACGCGGGACGCATCGAGCTGCTGCTGACCCAGAATGTGGACGGCCTGCACGAAGCCGCGGGGAGCCTGAACGTGGTCGACCTGCACGGCCGGCTGGATCGTGTCCGGTGCATGCAGTGCGGCGATATCACCACGCGTGATGCCATGCAGGAACGGCTACAGGCCGCCAACCCCGGCTGGCTGGACATCCAGGCGACCGTCGCGCCCGACGGCGACGCGGACCTCGACCATGCCGATTTTTCGGCGTTCGACGTGCCGCCGTGCACGGTCTGTGCCGGCATCCTGAAGCCGGATGTGGTCTTCTTCGGCGAGAACGTGCCCAGGGCGCGGGTCGATACGGCCTGGGCGCATCTGGGCCGCGCCGACGCCATGCTCGTGGTGGGCTCGTCGCTCATGGTCTATTCCGGCTACCGCTTCGTGCTGGAAGCGTCGCGAAAAGGCCTTCCCATCGCGTCGGTGAATCTCGGGGTGACGCGGGCCGATGCATTGATCGACCTGAAGATCGAGCTGCCGGTAAGCGAGGCGCTTGCGCCGTTTGCCGGATAAGCAGCCAGCGACTGTCCGCCGGGCCGGCTGCGTGGCACTGGCGATCGACGACCGAGAGCGTGCGACCTGCGACCGGCTCGGCCCGACCCGGCATGGCACTCAGCGCCTCGCGCGGAAAAACTCCCGGAGCATGATGCTCGACGCGTCGGCCTCCAGCCCACCCACTACCTCGACCCGGTGGTTGTGCCGCTCCGATACCAGTGTGTCGAAGACGCTGCCGGCAGCGCCGGTCTTGGGATCGGTCGCACCGAAGACCACGCGGCCGATCCGCGCATGCACCATCGCCATGGCACACATCGCGCACGGTTCCAGCGTTATGTAGAGCGTGGCGCCGGGAAATCGGTAATTGGACACGGCCTGGCCACCCGCGCGCAGCGCCTGGATCTCGGCATGCGCCGTGGGGTCGCTGAGCGTGATGTTGCGGTTCCAGCCTTCGCCGATCGCGACGCCTCCCATGACGAGCACGGCGCCGACGGGCACCTCGCCATCGGCATCGCGCGCGTGCGCCGCCAGCTCGAGCGCGCGGGCCATCCATCGGCGGTCGTCATCGGTGAACGGCGTGGCGGGTGAAGACAAAACGGGCGCATCCGGCAGGAAAGCGCCCATTCTATCGTGTCAGCGTCGGAAGCATCCCGCCGCGTGGTCGTCGACGATGCCCACCGCCTGCATCCAGGCATAGGTGATCGTCGGCCCCACGAACTTGAAGCCTCGCTTCTTCAGGTCTTTCGAGATCGTCGTCGACAGCGGTGTCTGCGTATGGAACGTGTGCCCGTCACTGCGGACCACCTTGCCGTCGGTAAACGACCAGCAATAGCTGTCAAAGTCTTCGCCACGCTCCTTCATCGCCTGGTAGACGCGCGCGCCGTTGATCGTGGCTTCGATCTTCGCGCGCGACCGGACGATGCCCGGGTCATCCATCAGGCGCGCGATGTCCTTGTCGTCGAAGCGGGCGACCTTCGCCGGGTCGAATCCCTTGAACGCCTTCCGGAACGCCTCGCGCTTGCGCAGGATGGTGATCCACGCCAGGCCGGCCTGGAAACCCTCGAGCATGAGCTGCTCCCAGAGCATGCGCGGGTCGTGCAGTGGCACGCCCCATTCCGTGTCGTGGTACGCCGTGTAGAGCGGATCGCTGCCCGCCCAGGCGCATCGCTGCGTGTCGTCGCTCACGAATACGTGCCGTCGTCGCCCTGCTTCCACTCCGCGTACGAGCCGAGGTCGGGTTCGGCATGGAACAGGTGGCGCAGCTTCGAAGGCTGCGAACGCAGGTACTGCTTGGGAGCGCGCACGGTGCCGCCCAGTTCGGCAGCCGCGTGCCAGGGCCAGCGCGGGTCGTAAAGAATGGTGCGCGCCAGTGCGATCAGGTCGGCGTCGCCGGTGGCGATGATGGCCTCGGCCTGTTCTGCATTCGTGATCAGGCCCACGGCAACCACGGGCACGTCGACGGCCTGCTTCACGGCACGTGCGAAGGGCACCTGGTAGCTCGGACCCACCGGAATCTTCTGCGCCGGGTGATTACCGCCGGTCGACACATGGATAGCATCGCAGCCGCGCGCTTCCAGTGCCCGCGCGAAGGCGATGGTTTCCTCGAGGTTCCAGCCGCCCTCGACCCAGTCGGTCGCGGAGACGCGCATGGTCACGGCGCGATCGGCCGGGAACGCCGCGCGCACGGCGTCGAACACCTCGAGCGGGAAGCGCATGCGGTTTTCCAGCGAGCCGCCATAGGCGTCGGTGCGCTGGTTGGACAGTGGCGACAGGAACTGGTGCAACAGGTAACCGTGCGCGCCATGGATCTGCACGAAATCCAGCCCCAGGCGCCCTGCCCGCACGGCCGCTGCGGCAAACGCATCGCGGATGCGCTTCATCCCCGCTTCGTCCAGCGCCGTCGGTGCATCGTCGCCCTCGTGGAATGCGATGGCCGAGGGGCCTTCCGTCTTCCAGCCATGCTCATGGTCCGGTGACAGCTGATGCCCGCCGGCCCACGGTGTCTCGGTGGATGCCTTCCGGCCGGCATGACCCAGCTGGATGCCGATCGGGATATCGGACCAGTGGCGGACCTTGTCCAGTGTGCGGGCCATGGCCTGCTCGGTCGCGTCGTCATAAAGCCCGACGTCGGCCCAGGTGATCCGCCCCTCGGGCACCACCGCTGTCGCCTCGATGGTCAGCAGCGCCGCACCGGACAGTGCCAGCTGGCCAAGGTGGATCTCATGCCAGTCGCTCATGCAGCCATTGTTCGGCGCGGAGTACTGGCACATGGGTGCGATGACGATGCGGTTCGCCAGTTCGACATTGCGAACGCGGAAGGGCTTGAACAGCGCGGATTGCGCCATGGTGGATCTCCGGGAATGAGGAAAGATCGTTTAGGGGTGATGTGCGGAGACGTGGGCTCGGCGAATGGTTGCTTCAAGGCGGTGCGGCGAATGGACCCCTCAGGCCGCCAGGGCGAAGGCGGGCGCCATGCGCGACTGCTCGCGGGGCGCCAGGCCGAGGCGACCCGCCAGTGTCTGCCACTGTGCGACGATCTTCCGCTGGTTTGCAACGATGTCATCGGCCTCCTTGCCAGCGACCCGAAAGTAGCCGGCGACTGATCGTGCCAGGTCGAGGTCAAGGGCGTTGTCAAACTCGCTGACATTAAGCTTCAGCCCAAGGGCGTGGCTCACGGGATTGACGTCGAAGGCCGGCGCGAGCGTCCACCCGCGCCCGGGATGCAGAAGGAAACCGTGGTTCCTGAGATGATCATCCGTGTTGGACACCAGCATGCTGAAGACAATACGCGACCACAGCTCGCGAAGGTCGGCATCCGTCGTGGAGCCGTTCGCGATCAATACGCTTGCCAGCTCCAGATAGCTCACCCCGCTCGACGCATCGTCCCCGTCGCTGTGACCGGTCAATGTCATGGCGGAAGCAAAATGCATACGCGCCCCGGCGAGGGTGCGATCGAACCGCTTGATCAGGAACGTGTGGTGTTCGCCGCCGAAACGACGGACCTGCGCGTGAGGCACATGCAGGCCGCAGCCCCTTGCGAGCGTATGAACGACCATTTCCCATGCGCCGACGTCGTACTCATCGCGCACACTGGGAAACTTGGCGATCCAGAGGCCGCCGTCAGGGTCGACGACGCTCGCCTTCGGACGCGCACCGCCGAGGGAACCGCCAGGCGCTATCAACATGCGTAGCCAGGTATCGCCGTCCGGCTCGTCATTTTCCTCATCACGTTCCAGGGCCTGGCTTGCCGCTCCCAGCGCGCGCAACTGGACGAACGGCGGGGCGGCCACATCCTGCCTGTCGTCGAGGAAGGGGCCGGTATCGCCCAAGCGGAAACGGAACCCCCCGACCCGATAGGCATCGTGCACGCCCAGCAGGAAATCGGATTCCCGCAAAGGCTGCCGTGCATCCGCCAGGCCTGCCCGTTGATCGCGCTCGTGCCGACGGCGCATGAGCATGCGACCCCAGCGGTCGGGGCTGGCATCTTCGACGAAACCGAAGGAAGAGCCACCTGCCGCGGATACTGACGCCCACCGTATGCGCTGATGCGAGGATCGAATGCCTCGCTCGACAGGTCGGGATCGTCGAGCGCGGACGTGTCGAACTCGAAATCGAAGAGCTCTCGTCCTCCGCCGGCCGACTGCGTCGAGAGCTGCCCGACGCGGCGGGGCTCGCTTGTTGCCGACCAGTCGGCGTAGACAGCGATCTCAGCCATCACGAACTCCGCTGCGCCGGGGAGCCGGGCGCCAGCTCGAGTAGCGCCGTGAGTTCATCGCTATCCACGACATCGTCGGCTCCGGCAGGGCCATCGCCGACCTTCGTGCCGACGACGCCGTAGTGCGCTGGTGATTCATGGACGGACGACGGCCGCGGTCTCCTGGCAGGCGACGCCGCCTGCCTGGCAAACGCCCGGGCAGCCGGCGGTGCTTTCGATAACGAGGCGTCCTGGATCGCCCTGCCTATGCCGTCCGTCGCCGCAAGCAGGTCGAGGTCACTCTCGAGCCCGAGGACCTGCATTACGCTCAGGTACGCACCCATGGTGACCCCGGAAGATCCGCGCTCCAGGTTTCGCAAGGTGACGACCGTCATTCCTGCACGTTCCGCCATCTGCCTGGCAGTCAGTCGGCGACGGCGGCGAGCCAGTCGAAGGCGTTCGCCGAACTGCTGCACCAACCGGTCGGTCGCCGGAAGCACGGGAGAGGTTCTGTTGGCCATAGGAATAGTATTCTTTCACTATTTTCCAAATAACGAAACAATACTATCACTTCGATGCATCATTCCGGCGAATAGTACCCGAGGAACATCCACACGGCAGACTCCGCGACGCGCTGCCGCCCCGCCACATCGAGCGGAGGCTGTCCGAGCGTCACCTGGGGCCAGAATGCGAAGCTCTTCACCAGACCCTCGAGCTGGTGGCTGGCGAAGTCCGCATCCACGTAACGGATCCGCCCGTCCGCCTGCGCCGCCCGGATCCAGGTCGTGACGCCGCTGGCCGTGGCGTTCATGCGGCGAACGATGTCCTGCGCTCGCTCCGGGGAATGGATGATCTCGGCCATGGCGACACGGGCCAGGTCAATGAAGGCCGGGTCTGCCAGCACGGCGAGCTTCTGCATCAGCAACTGCTGTAGCTGGCCCGCCAGCGGCTGGTCGGAACGGTAGGCCAGGTCGACACTCGCCGAGCTGCTGGCCCAGAGCTGCTCGAGCATCAGGCCGAAGAGGTCGTCCTTGCTCGGGAAATGGTTGTACACGGTCCGCTTCGACACGCCAGCGGCTGCCGCAATCCGGTCCATGCTCGTTGCTTCGTAGCCCGCTGTCCGGAACTCGTCGACGGCGGCGCGGAGAATGGCTTCGCGCTTGCGGTCGGTGAGGCGCTTCGGGGGCATCGTGTCAGGCATCTGGCGTCCGGTGCGTTCCAACAGGGATCGCCTGAATCTTACACTGCGCGGTGTACTTTTTCCTTCAAACGAAAGTACACTGCCGAGTGTAAGTCCTCCCTCCCCGCTCCGGACCTCAGCGCATGACCTCTGCCACTGCACGCATCACGTCGGGCCCGCAAACCCTCGCCAACTCCCCGCAATTCGGGGACGGACGCTTCCATAATCCCCGGCCGCGGCCGCCCACGGGCTTCTGGAAGGGCCTGAAACTGATGGGGACCTTCCTGTTTGCGAAACCCGACGGCACCGTGCCGAAGCGGACGATTCCGGTGCAGACGCTGAGCCGCGCGGACCTCGAGGCCGCGCCGAACGGCAGCGTCTACCGACTCGGGCACTCGACCGTGCTGCTGAAGCTGCGCGATCGCTACTGGCTGACGGACCCCGTGTTCTCCGAGCGTGCGTCGCCCGTGCAGTGGGCAGGACCTGCGCGCTTCCACGCGCCGCCGATCAGCATCGAAGAACTGCCGCCCATCGCGGGCGTCATCCTCTCGCATAACCATTACGACCACCTCGACCATGCCGCCGTGCTCAAGCTGGCTGGCAAGACCGCGCGGTTCGTTGCACCGCTCGGCGTGGGCAGGCAGTTGATCGCCTGGGGCGTCGACCCGGCGAAGGTCGACGAACTGGACTGGTGGCAGTCGATCGACATCGACGGCCTGCGCCTCACTGCCACCCCGGCGCAGCACTTCTCCGGCCGTGGGCTGTCCGACACCGACAAGACCCTGTGGGTCTCGTGGGTCATCCAGGACGCCGCGATGAAAATTTTCTTCAGCGGCGACAGCGGCTACTTCGACGGCTTCAAGGCCATCGGCGATCTGTTCGGGCCCTTCGACCTGACGATGATCGAGACAGGCGCGTACGACCAGCGCTGGAAGTTCGTCCACATGCTGCCCGAGGAAACCCTCCAGGCGCATATCGACCTGCGCGGCCGCTGGCTCATGCCCATCCACAACGGCACGTTCGACCTTGCCTTGCACGCCTGGGAAGAGCCGTTCGAACGCATCTCGGCCCTCGCGGCGGAACGCGCGGCATCGATCGCGACGCCGGTGATGGGCGCGCGACTGGATGTCGGTGCGCCGGACGTGGGATCGCCCTGGTGGAGGGGTGACTATGTGCCGGCGGCCTGACTGATGAGGGCAGGTCCGGCTCCACGCCGCTCCTGCTTTACTCCCACTCAATCGTCGCCGGCGGCTTGCCCGAGATGTCATAAACCACACGAGAAATGCCACGCAACTCGTTGATAATTCGCGTAGAACACTTATCAAGAAAGTCGTAAGGCAGGTGCGCCCAGTGCGCGGTCATGAAGTCGATCGTCTCCACCGCACGCAGCGCGATGACCCACTCGTAGGCACGCCCGTCGCCGACGACACCTACGGAGCGAACCGGCAGGAACACGGCAAACGCCTGGCTGACGCGGTCGTACAGGCCGTGCTGACGCAGCTCTTCGATGAAGATCGCATCCGCGCGCTGCAGCAGCGCCACGTATTCTTCCTTCACTTCGCCAAGGACACGCACGCCGAGGCCCGGGCCCGGGAACGGATGGCGGTAGACCATGTCCCGCGGCAGGCCGAGCTCCACGCCGATGCGGCGGACCTCGTCCTTGAACAGCTCGCGCAGCGGCTCGACGAGCTTGAGCTTCATGTGCTCCGGCAGGCCGCCGACGTTGTGGTGGCTCTTGATGACGTGGGCTTTGCCCGTCTTGCTGCCGGCGGATTCGATGACGTCCGGGTAGATCGTGCCCTGGGCCAGCCACTTCACGCCTTCAAGCTTCGACGATTCCTCGTCGAAGATCTCGATGAAGAGGCGGCCGATGACCTTGCGCTTGGCTTCGGGATCTTCGACGCCCTTCAGTTCGTCGAAGTAGCGCTGCTTCGCGTCCACGCGAATGACGTTCACGCCCATGTGCTCGGCCATGGTGGCCATGACCTGGTCGCCTTCCTGGTAGCGCAGCAGCCCCGTGTCGACGAAGACACAGGTCAGCTGGTCGCCGATGGCCTTCTCGAGCAGCGCCGCCACGACGGAGGAATCGACACCGCCGCTGAGGCCGAGCAGCACGCGATCGCTGCCGACCTGCTCGCGGACGCGGGCAACGGCGTCTTCGATGATATGCGCGGCATCCCAGAGGGTGGCCGAGCCGCAGAGATCGACGACGAAGCGGCGCAGCAGCTCGAGGCCGCGCGCGGTGTGCGTGACTTCCGGATGGAACTGCACGCCGTAGAAGCCGCGCGCGTCGTCGGCCATGCCGGCAAGCGGCAGGCTGGACGTGGACGCCGTGACGGTAAAGCCCTCGGGAATGGCCGTGACGCGGTCACCGTGCGACATCCATACGCCCAGCGACTCGCCGTCCTCCACCACCGTGTCGAACAGCGCGCAGCTGCCGAAGGTGATGGTGGCGGGGCCGAACTCGCGATGGTGGCCGGCCTCGACCTTGCCACCGAGCTGCTCCGCCATGGTCTGCATGCCGTAGCAGATGCCCAGTACCGGAACCCCCAGCTCGAAGACCACCTGCGGGGCGCGCGGGGAATCGTCTTCGGTCACCGACTCGGGACCACCCGACAGGATCACGCCCTTCGGCGCGAAACCCCGGATCTCCTCAGGCGCGTGGTCCCAGGCCCAGACCTCGCAGTAAACGCCGATCTCGCGGATGCGGCGGGCGATCAGCTGCGTGTACTGCGAACCGAAGTCGAGGATAAGGATCTTGTCACTGTGGATATCGGTCATCGGGAGCGGCCTGCAAGGGTGAAGTCGGGTGGCGGCGCGCCATGCGCGCCTGCCTGAAAAAGCAGAACGCCCACTTCTCGCGGGCGTCCTGGGTCACCTGGATCGAGCGCCCGTGGCGTCAGTCCCGGCGGTAGTTCGGTGCTTCCTTCGTGATCTGGATATCGTGCGGATGGGCTTCGAGCACACCCGCGCCGGTGACCTTCACGAACTGGGCCTTCTCGTGGATCTCCTGGATCGACGCGGCGCCCATGTAACCCATGGAGGCGCGCAGGCCGCCCATCATCTGGTGGATGATGTTGCGCAGCGGGCCACGGTACGGCACGCGACCCTCGATGCCTTCGGGCACGAGCTTGTCGGCGTCGGCTTCGTCCTGGAAGTAACGGTCCTTCGAGCCCAGCTGCATCGCACCGATGGAGCCCATGCCGCGATAGCTCTTGTAGGAGCGACCCTGGAACAGCTCGACTTCGCCCGGCGCTTCTTCCGTACCGGCGAACATGGAGCCCAGCATGACCGACGATGCGCCGGCCGCGAGCGCCTTCGGGATGTCACCCGAGTAGCGGATGCCGCCGTCGGCGATGAGCGGGATCTCGCCCTTGAGCGCCGTGGCCACCATGTCGATGGACGTGATCTGCGGCACGCCGATACCGGTGACGATACGGGTGGTGCAGATGGAGCCGGGGCCCACGCCGACCTTGACGGCATCGACGCCGGCGCCGAGCAGCGCACGTGCCGCCTCGCCCGTGACGATGTTGCCGGCGATGACCTGCACGTGCGGGTAGCGCTTCTTCACCCAGCCCGCGCGATCGATGACGGCCTGCGAATGGCCATGCGCGGTATCAACCACGATGACGTCGACGCCAGCGTCGACCAGGGCTTCGATACGACGCTCGGTATCGCCGCCGACGCCGACCGCCGCGCCGACCACGAGGCGCTCATGCGAGTCCTTGGCGGCGTTGGGGTTGTCGCGGGCCTTCTGGATGTCCTTGACCGTGATGAGGCCGCGGAGCTGGAAGCCGTCGTTGACCACCAGCACTTTCTCGATGCGGTTACGGTGCAGCAGTTCCAGCACTTCGTCGTGCGACGCGCCTTCCTTCACCGTGACCAGGCGATCTTCGCGGGTCATGATGTTGCGGACCGGATCGTCGTGCTTGCGCTCGAAACGCAGGTCGCGGCTGGTCACGATGCCCACCAGCTTCTCGCCATCCACCACCGGCACGCCGGAGATGTTGTGCGCACGGGTCAGGGCCATGACTTCGCCGATCGACATGTCGGGGCGAACCGTGATCGGGCTGCGGATGACGCCAGCCTCGAACTTCTTCACCAGGCGCACTTCAGCGGCCTGGAGTTCCGGGGTCATGTTCTTGTGGATGATGCCCAGGCCGCCGTTCTGCGCCATGGTGATGGCGAGGCGGGCTTCGGTCACGGTGTCCATGGCAGCGGACACAATGGGTATGTTCAGGCGCAGGCCGCGCGTGAACTGTGTTGAGGTGTCCACGTCGCGCGGCATAACCGTCGAGTGGCCGGGAACCAGGAACACGTCATCGTATGTGAGTGCCTCGGCAAGGATGCGCATAGCATTATTCCCGCGAGTAAATCGCGGCATTATACCGTGCGTTGCAGCAAAACGACAGCGTGTACACGCCCCGTCAACCGTCGAGCGCTTCCGCAGCCTCGAGGGTGTTTTCCATGAGGGTCGCCACGGTCATCGGGCCGACACCGCCCGGTACGGGCGTGATCCAGGAAGCGCGCTCCGCCGCCGGCGCGAACTCCACGTCACCGACGAGGCGGCCGTCTTCGAGGCGGTTGATGCCCACGTCGATCACGACGGCACCTGGCTTGATCCACTCGCCTCGCACGAGGCCCGGCTTGCCGGCGGCCACGACCAGGATGTCGGCCTGGCCGACGAAACCAGCCAGATTCTGCGTGAACTTATGGCAGCAAGTGACGGTACTACCTGCAATTAGTAACTCAAGCGCAAGTGGCCGCCCTACGTGGTTCGAGACACCGACGATGACGGCATGCTCGCCACGGACCGGGCGATCCGTGTGCCCCAGCAGCGTCATGACCCCTTTCGGCGTGCACGGCCGCAGACCGAACCGCCGCAATGCGAGGCGCCCCACGTTCACTGCCTGGAAGCCGTCGACATCCTTCGCGGGATCGATACGGTCGACCAGTGCTTCCTCGTCGATGTGCGCTGGCAAGGGCGACTGCACGAGGATGCCGTGCACCGCGGGATCGCTGTTGAGGTTATCTATCAGGGCGAAGAGCTCTTCCTGCGTGGTCTCGGCCGGCAGATCGTAGCCATAGGACTCGAAGCCCACCTGCTGGCATGCCTTGCGCTTGTTCCGGACATAGACGGCAGAGGCGGGATCGGAACCCACCAGCACCACCGCGAGGCCAGGGACGCGCCGACCTTCGGCGGTGCGCTTGGCGACGCGGCGACCGATATGCTCGAGGAGCTCCTGGGCGATGCGCTTGCCGTCGAGAATACGTGCAGTCATGGAAGGTTCGCCCTGCGAAAACGAGGCATTATATCGATTCATGAGCCTCGATATCCTCCCTTACCCGTTACATCTCACCGACGGCGTCGTTCGCCTGCGTGCATCGCGCGCCACGGACGCCATGGCACTGGCCGACGCCGTTCGCGAGTCCACAGAAACGGTGGGCCGCTGGCAGGACTGGTGCCATGCGGCGTACGACACGGCGTCAGCACACGCCTGGATCGAAGCCTCGCGCAAGGCCTGGCTGCTCGGCGAGGCCTGCGAGATGCTCATCGTCGACGCCGCAACCGACCTGCCCCTGGGCGCCATGGGCGTGAATCGCATCGACCGGGAACAGCGGATGGCGAATCTCGGCTACTGGGTGCGTCAATCCGCGCAGCGCCGGGGCGTCGCCTCGAGGGCTGCACGCCTCGCCATTCGCTTTGCGTTCGAGAGCGTCCGCGTGGCGCGTCTCGAGGTAGTCGCTGCGCACGACAATATCCCGAGCCGCCGCACGGCTGAACGTATCGGAGCCACTTTCGAAGGAATGTTACGTAATCGCTTGATTGTCGGTGGCTCTTCGGTAAGCGCTGCCATGTACTCGCTGCTTCCGGAAGACGTCGTCGCCTGACCCTCGGGCTTCGGCAATCCTTCCGCAACAGTCCCGCTCAGCCCGCAGCCGCAGCGCTCAGCCCACAGCCGCAGTACTCAGCCCGCAGCCGCGCACATCCGTTCGAGATCGCCGTACCCATCGAAGCGCGCGTGGACGCCGCAGCCAGGGCACGCGGGATCACGGGCCAGGGCCAGTTCGCGGAAACGCATGCCGAGCGCATCGTAGGCAAGCAGACGACCCACCAACGGCCGGCCCGCGTCGAGGATCAGCTTGATCGTTTCCGTCGCCTGGATCAGCCCGACCACGCCCGGCAATACGCCGAGCACGCCGGCTTCGCTGCAGTTAGGCGCGTCGATGGCAGCCGGCGGTTCCGGGAACAGGCAGCGGTAGCACGGAGAATCCTCACGGCGCGGATCGAAGACGCTGACCTGGCCCGCAAAGCGCTCGATGGCGGCATAGACCATGGGTATGCGCAGTCGGCGCGTCGCCGCTGCCAGGAGATAACGCGTCGGGAAGTTATCCGCCCCATCGATGACGACGTCATGGTCTCGAATCAGTGCCTCGACGTTCTCGGCGCGAAGACGATCGACGATGGGATGGACGTGGATGCGCGGGTTTAGCGACATGAGCGTCATCCGGGCGGATTCCGCCTTGCTCATGCCGACGCGCGCATCGGCGTGGATCACCTGGCGATGGAGATTCGACCGCTCGACACGATCGTCGTCGATCAGGCGTATGTGGCCGATGCCCGCTGCCGCCAGGTACAACAGCGCGGGCGCACCGAGGCCACCGGCACCGACGACGGCAATGCGCGCGGCACCCAGCCTCGCCTGCCCCACTTCACCGACCTCGGCGAGTGAAACCTGGCGCGCATATCGTTCGGCGGCATCGGCGTCGAGCGGCCCGGCGCTGATCGGCAGCCCTGCCGTCTTCCAGGCGGCGATGCCGCCCGCGACGGACGAGACCTTTCCGTAGCCCATGCGCTGAAGCGCTTCGGCCGCAAGAAGTGATCGCTGGCCGCTGCCGCATAGAAGGAGGATCTCACGACCGCGATCAGGCTCGACATGCTCGATGCGGAGCTCGAGGAAACCGCGCGACAGACCCACCGAGCCGGGAGGCGAGCCAACCGACCGCTCGCTATCTTCGCGAACGTCGATGAGCAGCGCCCCGGCAGCCTGCCGCACGAGGCCTTCCGCCGCCGGCACCTCGGGCACGGTGCGCCGCAGCCCGGCCAGCCAGCTGTCCCGATCGGTTTCCTGAGTCATGCGCTGCACCTCTTCGAGGGCGACGCTTACTTTTCGCGTCGCTTCGCGTTCCGGATCATGCGCTGACGGCGCTGCTTCTGGCCATCCGTCAGTACGTTCTTCTTGCCTGCAAACGGGTTCTCGCCGTCCCGGAAGTCGATACGGATCGGCGTGCCTTCGAGCTTATAGCGCTTCCGGAAGAAGCCTTCCAGATAGCGACGATAGGCCGGCGCGATGTGCTTCGTACGGCTGCCATGTATGACGATGGTGGGAGGATTGTTCCCACCCGGATGCGCGTAGCGAAGCTTGGGCGCATGCCCGCGTACCAACGGCGGCTGGTAGGCCTCGTAGGCCTGCTCCAGCGTGCGCGTGAGGTCGCTCGACGGAATAATCTTCGTCGCCGCAGCGTGGGCACGAACGACGGCCTTCATCAGTTCGCGCAGGCCGGAGCCGTGCAACGCCGAGATAAACACCGTTTTTGCCCATTCCGCGAAGACGAGGCGACGCTCGAGCGTCTTCTGGGTCTGCTCGCGCTCGTACGCCTCCATGCCGTCCCACTTGTTGACGGCGATGACCAGCGCACGGCCTTCTTCCAGCGCATGACCGATGAGGGTCAGATCCTGATCCGCCAGGTTTTCCCGGGCGTCGATCATGACGACTGTCACCTGCGACGCAGCAATGGACTGCAGTGTCTTGATAACGCTAAACTTTTCCACCGCCTCTTCGATGCGGGCCCGACGGCGCACACCCGCGGTATCCACGAGGGTGAAGCGCTTGCCGTCGCGCACGAGCGGAATCCGGATCGGGTCGCGCGTCGTGCCCGCGACATCCGACACGATCAGCCGGTCTTCGCCAAGGAGACGATTGATCAACGTCGACTTGCCAGCATTCGGCCGACCGACGATGGCAACGCGGATACCCTGGTCTTCAAGGGCGGGGTCGTTGTCGCGATCATCCGGAATGTGCGCGATGGCGCGCTCGACGAGGACGTCGACGCCGCGGTTATGCGCGGCAGAAAGAGGCAACGTCTCGGCGATGCCGAACGAAGCGAACTCACCGAGCGCCACGGCTTCATCGACGCCGTCGGTCTTGTTGACCACGACGATCACGGGCTTGCCGCTGCGGCGGAGCTCGTTGAGGATGGTGGCATCGAGCGGCAGCACGCCGTCGCGGGCATCCACGACGAAGACGAGGAGGTTGGCTTCCGAAATGGCCAGCCGGACCTGCTGCGCCGTCAGGCCTTCGATGCCCTCGTCGACACCCGACATACCGCCGGTGTCGACCAGGACAAACGGACGAGGACCAAGACGACAGACACCGTAGTGTCTGTCGCGAGTAACGCCGGGCATATCGGCGACAAGTGCATCCCTGCTACGCGTCAGCGCATTGAAGAGGGTCGACTTACCGACATTGGGGCGGCCGACCAGGGCGACGACGGGTAACATGGGAGAGGCAGCTATCCTGGGAATCAGTGCGTCGAGATGCGGTAGGCGCCGATGTGGCCCTCGACATCTTCAACGTAAACGGTATCGCCCACCACCAACGGCTGGGCACGAATGGCTTTGCTGGACAGGCGCTCGCGAGCGACGATCTTGCCGTCCGTCGTGCTGAGCCAGTGAATGTGACCGTCAAGGTCGCCGACGACGAGGGTGTCGCCCAGCACGGCGGGACCGGTCAGCCAGCGGTACTTCAGGCCGTCCTGCTTCCAGACGCTCGCGCCGCCGCTCTTGTCGAACGAGAACACCTGCGACTGGTCGTCGACACCGAAGATCGAGGTGTCATGCACGTCGAGCGACGTGAAGGTCGAGAATGCGTGGTTCCACAGCGGGCGGCCGCTGGGGCCGTCGATCGCTGTGAGCTGGCCATGGAACGCCGCACCGTAGATCGTGGCACCGTCGAGAACCAGCGCACCGTCGGCATCGTTCAGGCGATCGATCTCCGTACGACCCTCACCAGTCGAGAGCGTCTGCTCCCAGAGCTTCTCGCCGTTGTCGAGGCGAATGGCGACCAGCTTGCCGGCATCGCTGCCGAGGAAGACCACGCCGTTGGCCACCAACAGTCGGCCGTTGCCGCGAAGGCTGAGCAGCGGCACCTGGGACTGGTCGTACACCCAGCGACGCTCGCCATTGGTGGCGTCGATACCGTAGACACGACCGTCGTTGCAGCGAACGACGACCAGGCCACCCACGATGGCAGGCGCCGTGATCACTTCCGAAGACACTTCGGTCGCCCAGCGGCGCTCGCCATCCTTTGCATTGATGCCGTAGAGATGGCCATCGAGCGTGCCGATGGCAACGAGGTCACCACTGGCACCCGGACCACCCGAGAAACGGGCATCTTCGCGCTTGGCATCGCCCCAGCCGAACCAACCGTGCTGGCGCGTGCTCTTCGACCAGAGCTTCTTGCCGGTAGCCGCCTCGAAGGCAGCGATCTTGCCGTCGGTGCTGGCGGCATAGAGCACGCCGTCGGAGACGACCGGGCGCATGCGCACGCCGGAGTCAGCCGCGCCATCGCCGATGCTCGACTTCCACACGCGATCGACCTTCACGGTCGGCTGGAATTTCTTATCAAGCGGGGTCGGCGGCTCGACGTTTTCTTTTTTGAACGAATGGCAGCCGGCCAGTACGGCCAGCGACGACGTCAACGCGATTGCCCAGAAACGTTTCATGCACCCTGCTTACCGGCAACTGCCAGATCATCAAGTTTGGTTTGAACCACACCGCGTTGCGGTGCGCTGTCGCCCATGGCGGCGATCGCCGCCTCGTAGGCCTTGCGTGCGTCGTCGTGGCGTCCAAGCTTGACCAGCGCATCGCCGCGGAGTTCCTGCGAGATGGCTGCAAAAGCCTTGCCCTGCATGCCGTCGAGGGACGTGATGGCGTCCTGCGGCTTGCCCTGCGCGAACTTCAGCTGCGCGACGCGCAGCTGCACGAGCGTCTTGAGCGTGTCGTCCTTCGCATGGGCGACGGCCCAGTCAAGGTCGCCCGACGCCTTGTCGAGCTGCCCTGCCATCACGTTGCGCTGCGCGCGCTCGCTGGCGGCGAAGACGGACCACGCGGTGTCGGAGTAATCCTTCATCAGGGTCTCCGTCCGCATGTCGATGTCGTTGGCACGGTTCTGCGTGACCGCTGCCTGCAGGGCGGAATACTCGCCTGCGGCCTGCTGCTCGTGGCCTGCGCGATGCGACTTCCACTGCTGCCAGCCGAAGATCAGCACCAGGCCGAGGGCGATCCCGATAACGATGGATACACCGTTCCTGCGCACCCACTGCTGGACGCGTTCGCCTTGTTCGTAATCGTCGTAATCGTCGAATGCCATGCAATCACCCACTGCGCTCCGCGCAGCAAAACCTTGGAGGGAACGACCCGATACCTGCCATCGGACGATGGCGGCGCGGACCAATGGGGAAGGATAACCGAAAAGCGCAGCCGGGCGGCGCCGTTCAGGCGATCCCGGGCGCTACCGCCTGCATCCGGCTGCGATCAGTACGCAACCGGCGATGCTTTGCCATCGCGCACATCGACGCGGAAGCGCGCGACGTTGGCACGGCGGAAACTCTCGATCTGTACCGGCGCACCGTCGACCGTGGCCTGGGCGCCCGTGGCATTGCCGATGCGGACATCCATGGGGCTGTCGCTGCGGTACGACTTCTGGGTGCCTGCCGGCAGCATGCCGTATTCGAGTCGCTTGCCGTCGGCTGTGGTGACTTCGACCCAGCTCTGCGACGCGAGGTTCAGGCTGAGGCTATGCGCTCCCTCGCCCTGCGCAGGCACGGCATCCGGCGCTGCTGCCGACGTGGCAAGCGGCAACCGGGCCGCGCTGTGATCCAGCGGCGGGAACATGGCCATCGAGGCCAGCAGCGGCTGCTGGTCTTCGGCACGCGGCTCGGCGGCCGGCGTCGGTGCGGGGGCGGCACCAGTCGAGGCGAGAGCCGCCGACGAGGAAGGCGCCGGCGAGTCCTGCTGCGCGACCGGGGTCGCATCGAGCGGAGCCAGGCGAGGCATGTCGCGGTCGAGCGTGCCACGGACACCCAGCCAGACCATCGGCACGACGATGACCGCCGTAAGCACGACGTAGGTCGCCGCCGTGACATAACGCTCGAGCAGGTAGCGCGAATGGGAAACGCCGCCCGTGACGACGAGATCGGGCTGGCGCGGGCTGAGGCGGGCGACCTCGGCCTGCAGGGCGTCTTCGTCCACGCCCAGGTAGCGCGCGTACTTGCTCAGGTACCCGGCGAGGTAAACCTCGTAGTCGATACCGCCGTATTCGCCGGCCTCGAGCTGCCGCACGAGCCGCGACGGCAGGCGCAGGGCGTGGCCGCAGGCCTCGACCGTGAGCCCGCGCGCTTCACGCGCCGCACGGAGCCGGCTGCCGAAGCTGCCCGTGTCGGCATGATCGATCAACACCCGGCTGACGTCGCCGTTGCTGTCGTGGAGTTGAGGACCCATGGCGTGCTCCCTGTCTGCATTCGGATCGAGCCCCTCGAACAGATCCTGTTCGCGCCCGTCGTTGCCAGAAGAATTCGAAGAAACTGTGGTCATTGACGTGCGGTGGCTTCGAGGGCATGCGCGGGTTCCGAATCCGGGAACGCGTTGCGCAAGCGTTTGGCGTAGTCCTGGGCACCTTCCCCGTTACCCAGACGGAGCTCGATATCGTGTCCGAGCTTCAATGCCTCCGGATCGGGGCTACCCAGCGCTTCGTAGCGCTGCAGGAAAGCCCGTGCCCGGAAGGCATCGTTCTTAAGGTACAACACGCGCGCCATCTGATACAGGGCAGTCGCGTTATTCGGATTTCGCTCCACGGCCTTGCGGAAATAGCCTTCCGCGGCGGCCGTATCGCTGGACTGCAGCAGGCAGATGCCCGCGTTGGTCATGGCGAGGTCCGGCGTGGCATAGAACGGATCGGCCAGCGCCCGGTCGAAATACGGCCTGGCGTCGGCGGCGCGGCCCTGCTTGCACAGGAAGGCGGCCAGATTGTTATTTGTCGACCCGCTCTTCGGATCGAACTCGACAGCCTTGCGGTAATGCAGTTCGGCATTGACCGGGTCGTTGATCTTTTCGTACAGGACGGCGATCACGGTGTGGGCCGGCGCGTACTTCGGGTTGAACTGCAGCGCTTTCTGGAGCTTCTCGAGGGCGCCCTTCAGGTCGCCGCGCTCCATGTAACGCTGGCCCAGCTCGGTATGTACTTCGGCGCCCTTTTCGCGGTCATCGGCAGCCGTGGCCTGCTTCAGCCCCGACCCGTTTCCGACGCAACCGGCGCAGGCAAAAGCCAGCGCCGCCAGCAATCCCCAGCGCTCAAGCCGCATTCACCGCACCCTCTTCCATTTTTTTGCGGAATTCGGCCTGGCGACGGGTCCGGTCGACGACCTGCCCCTTCAGCTGGCCGCACGCGGCATCGATGTCGTCGCCACGCGTGCGACGGAGCATCGTGAGTACCCCGGCGCTGAGCAGCTGCGTCTGGAAGTTACGGATGTCTTCCTGGCTCGATCGTTCGAAGCGCGCGCCCGGGAACGGGTTGAACGGGATCAGGTTCACCTTGTTCGCACCGGGCAGCCGGCGCATGAACTTGATGAGCTGGCGCGCATGCTCGGGCTTGTCGTTCACGCCCTTCATCAGGGTGTACTCGAACGTGATGGAGGTCCGCGGCGCCCGGTTGATGTAGCGCTCGCAGGCGGCTGCCAGTTCCGCCAGCGGGTAGCGCTTGTTCAGCGGCACGAGCTCGGTACGCAGCTCGTCGTTGCACGCATGCAGCGAGACGGCGAGCGATACGTCGCTCTCGGCGGACAGCCGGTCGATCATGGGCACGAGGCCCGCCGTGGAGAGCGTGACGCGCTTCCCGGCCAGACCGAACCCCAGGTCGTCGCGCATCAGGCTCATCGCCTTGACGACGTTCTCGAAATTAAGGAGCGGCTCACCCATGCCCATCATCACCACGTTGGTGATGCGGCGCTGCTGGTGAGGCACGTTCCCCAGATGTTTGGCCGCAACCCATACCTGGCCGATGATCTCGGCGGTGGAAAGGTTGCGGGAAAAACCCTGCGTAGCCGTGGAGCAGAACTGGCAGTTCAGGGCGCAGCCGACCTGCGACGACACGCAAAGCGTGCCGCGGGTCGGCTCCGGGATGTAGACCGTCTCGATGGCGTTGCCGCCATCCATGCCCAGCAGCCACTTCTGGGTACCGTCGATCGCGGTCTTCTCGAACGCAGTCTTCGGCGGGCCGACATAGCAGACGGCGGACAGCTTTTCACGCAACGCCTTGCCGACATCGGTCATGTTCTCGAATTCGCTCTCGAGACGGTGGTAGATCCACTTCATGACCTGCTCGGCGCGGTACGGCTTCTCGCCGAGTTCAGCGAAGAAATCGCGGAGACCCTTGCGGTCGAAGTCGAGCAGGTTGACCTTGTCGGCAGGCGTATTCACGGCGTTACTCAGTTAGAGACGACTTCCGAGTCGTTGAAGAAGTACTTGATCTCGATCGCAGCGTTCTCGAGCGAGTCCGAGCCGTGGACGGCGTTGGCATCGATCGATTCGGCGAAGTCGGCGCGGATGGTACCGGCAGCGGCTTCCTTCGGGTTCGTCGCGCCCATGAGGTCACGGTTCTTGAGCACGGCGCCCTCGCCTTCCAGCGCCTGGATAACGACCGGGCCGGAGATCATGAACTCGACGAGCGCACCAAAGAACGGGCGGTCCTTATGGACGGCGTAGAAGCCTTCGGCCTCTTCGCGCGACAGCTGCTTCAGCTTGAGGGCGACGATCTTGAGACCGGCCTTCTCGAAGCGGGTAAGGATTTCGCCAACGACATTCTTCTTGACTGCGTCGGGCTTGATGATCGAAAGGGTGCGCTCCAGCGCCATACGGATGCTCCGGGAAATGGGAAGGGATGGGAAAGTCTGCCAGCGTCCACGGGGACGCTTGGTGAAAATCCGTGCCAAAGGCGTCGGGAATGACTGACTTAGCTCACGAAATCTTGACAGATTCTAGCTGATTCGCAAGCCGTTTGCAGTTATGTGCGGTCGCACATTGACCCTTCTCCGGAGCCGGGCGTATTCTCAAACGATCGTTTGATTCCATCTTCCCCCGCCGGAGTCCGTCGCCATGACGAGCGCACCGTACGCATCCCGCGAACGCAGCACCAAGGAACGGATCCTCGGCGCGGCAGAGGCGCTGTTCGCCACCCACGGCTTTGCCGGGGCTTCGCTCCGCCAGGTCACGGCGGCCGCCCGCGTGAACCTGGCCGCCGTGAACTACCACTTCGGGTCGAAGGACAAGCTGATCGAGGAAGTGTTCCGGCGGCGGCTCGATGAACTCAACAGCCGGCGGCTCGCTGCGCTCGCCATTGTCTCAGGCCGGGCTGAGACTTCGCTGGAAGATGTCCTCGCCGCTTACATCCGGCCGGCGCTCGACCTGTCGCGCAACGACGGTGGCGGCGCTGCCTTCGTCCGCGTCCTCGCCCGGGCGTATGCCGAACACAACGAAACCCTCCGCCGGTTCCTTTCCGAGAATTATGGCCACGTGCTGCGCCAGTTCGCCGGCGAGTTCGCCCGCCTGCTTCCCGCGCTGGCCAAGGAGGAAATCTACTGGCGGCTCGATATCGTCACGGGCGCCCTGACCTATGCCATGGCCGATTTCGGCGTGATCCAGCGAAAAAGCGACGTGGCGGAGCGCGACCACCGCGAAACCGCCGCCGAGCATCTCATCGGCTTTGCCGCCGCCGGCATGCGCAACCCCTCTACTTCGAACTCCACGGCCACCCGTTGACCGCGGACGAACCTCAGCACCACCGGAGATTCACCATGACCGCAACACCGTTACGCATTCGCAAGGCCGCGGTACTCGGCGCCGGCGTCATGGGCGCGCAGATTGCAGCGCACCTGACGAACGCCAACGTCGAGACCGTGCTTTTCGACCTGCCTGCGAAGGAAGGCCCGAAGAGCGGCATCGCGCTGAAAGCCATTGCCAACCTGGCGAAGCTCTCGCCGGCCCCGCTGGCCGAAAAAGGGCTGGCCGCCGCCATTATCCCGGCCAATTACGAGGATGACCTCGCCCAGCTTGCCGACGTCGACCTCGTCATCGAGGCGATTGCGGAACGCATGGACTGGAAGCTCGATCTCTATACGAAGATCGCCCCGCACGTCTCGAAGACGGCGGTCCTTGCCAGCAACACCTCCGGCCTGTCGATCAACGGGCTGGCCGACGCGCTCCCCGAGGACATGCGCCACCGCTTCACGGGCGTGCATTTCTTCAACCCGCCGCGTTACATGCACCTGGTCGAGCTCATCCCTACCCGCCTGACCGATGCCTCCGTCCTTGAAGGCCTGGAAGCCTTCCTCACCACCACCCTGGGCAAGGGCGTGGTTTACGCGAAGGACACGCCTAACTTCATCGGCAACCGCATCGGCGTTTTCTCGATGCTGTCGACCATGCACCATACCGAGCAGTTCGGCCTGGGCTTCGACACCGTCGACGCGCTCACGGGACCGGCCATCGGTCGCCCGAAGAGCGCCACCTTCCGTACCGCCGACGTCGTCGGGCTCGATACGCTGGCCCATGTGGTCAAGACCATGGCCGACACGCTGCCCGATGATCCCTGGCACCGCTACTTCCAGCCGCCGGCCTGGCTGAAGGGACTGATCGAGAAAGGCGCGCTCGGCCAGAAAACGGGCGCGGGCTTCTATCGCAAGGCGGGCAAGGACATCGTCGTGCTCGACCTGCAGAAGCAGGATTACCGGGTATCGGAGCAGAAGGCGTCGGATGAAGTGTCGGCGATCCTTGCCATCCGCGATCCCGCCGAGAAGTTCGGCAAGCTGCGGGCCTCGTCCGACCCCCAGGCACAGTTCGTCTGGGCCGTGTTCCGCGACCTGTTCCACTACGCCGCCTACCATCTGGCCGATATCGCCGAAACCGCGCGCGACGTCGATTTCGCCATTCGCTGGGGCTACGGCTGGAAGCTGGGTCCTTTCGAGATCTGGCAGTCGGCCGGCTGGCAGCAGGTCGCCGCGTGGATCGCGGAAGACATCGCCGCCGGCAAGACCATGAGCCCGGCCCCGCTGCCCGCCTGGGTCACGGACGGCCGCGCCGGTGTCCACGGCAAGGCAGGCTCGTGGTCGGCCAGCGGAAACGCCGACAAGCCTCGGTCGGGCCATCCGGTGTATGCCCGCCAGTCGTTCCCCGACCCGATCCTCGGCGAGAGCTTCGACAAGGGCACCACGGTCTGGGAAAACGACGGGGTGCGGCTCTGGACCACCGGCGACGATATCGGCGTCATCTCGTTCAAGACCAAGATGCACACGGTCAACGACCATGTGCTCGACGGCATCCAGCATGCCATCGGCCTGGCCGAACAGCAGTTCCGCGGAGTCGTGCTCTGGCAGCCGTCCGAGCCGTTCTCGGCAGGCGCTGACCTCAAGGGCGCGCTGGGCCTGCTCCAGGCGGGCAAGCTTGCCGAGTTCGATGCCATGGTGGCCAACTTCCAGGCCACCAGCATGCGTATCAAGTATTCGCTCGTGCCTGTCGTGGCTGCGGTTCGCGGCCTGGCACTCGGCGGCGGCTGCGAGTTCCAGATGCATTCCGCCCGCACCGTAGCCGCCCTGGAAAGCTACATCGGCCTGGTGGAAGCGGGCGTCGGCCTGCTGCCCGCCGGTGGTGGCCTGAAGGAGTTCGCCGTGCGGGCGTGGCAGTCGAACCCGGACGACCCGTTCGAGTACCTCAAGAAGATCTTCGAGACCGTGGCGATGGCGAAGGTCTCGACCAGCGCCATCGAGGCGAAATCCATGGGCCTGCTTCGCAAGGACGATATCGTGGTCTTCAACACGCACGAAGTCCTGCATGTGGCGAAAGCCCAGGCAATCGCGCTGGCGGAATCCGGCTATCGCCCGCCCATGCCCGCCCGCGCCATCACGGCAGCGGGCGATGTGGGTACGGCGACCTTCAAGGCGTCGCTCGCCAATCTGGCGGAAGGCTATTTCGCCTCGCCGCACGACATCGATATCGCCAGCCGCATTGCAGACACGCTCTCCGGTGGGCCGATCGAGCGCGGCTCGGCCGTCGATGAGGCGTGGCTGCTCGCCCTCGAACGCCGCCACTTCGTCGAACTGGCCCAGACCGAGAAGACCCAGGCCCGTATCGCGCACACGATGACGACGGGGAAGCCGCTGCGTAACTGAGCGCAAGGCGCTCTCACGCAGCAGACCTCCCCACTTAAAGGAACGACCCATGAGCAAGCAAGTGCAAGACGCCTACATCGTCGCCGCGACCCGTACCCCGGTCGGCAAGGCGCCCCGTGGCGTATTTCGTAACACCCGTCCTGACGATCTGCTGGCACACGTGATCCGCGCCGTGATCGAGCAGGCGCCCGGCATCGACCCCGCGATCATCACCGACGCCGTGATCGGCTGCGCCATGCCCGAGGCCGAGCAAGGCATGAACGTGGCACGCATCGGCGTGCTGCTGGCCGGCCTGCCGGAGCAGGTGCCAGGCGTCACGATCAATCGTTTCTGTTCCTCGGGCGTGCAGGCCATCGCGATGGCCGCCGATCGCATCCGACTCGGCGAAGCCGACCTCATGCTTGCCGGCGGCACGGAATCCATGAGCATGGTGCCCATGATGGGCAACAAGATCGCCATGAACCCGGCGATCTTCGAGAATGACGAAAACCGCGCCATTGCCTTCGGCATGGGCATCACGGCGGAAAAAGTCGCCGAACGCTGGAAGGTCAGCCGCGAAGACCAGGACCGCTTCGCCCTGCAGTCGCATGAGCGCGCCTTCGCCGCCATTGCCGGCGGCGAGTTCCGCGACGAAATCACCCCGTTCCAGCTCGATGATCGCTACCCGGACCTGGCCAACCACAGTGTCCGCGAAGATCGCCGCGTCATCGACACGGACGAAGGTCCGCGCAAGGACACCACGCTGGAGGTCCTGGGCAAGCTTCGTCCGGTGTTCCGCAACGGCCAGTTCGGTGGGTCGGTGACGGCCGGCAACTCGTCGCAGATGTCGGACGGCGCAGGCGCCCTGCTCCTGGCCAGCGAGAAGGCCATCAAGGATTACGGACTGACGCCCCTGGCTCGCTTCGTCGGCTTTTCCGTGGCGGGCGTCGCTCCCGAGATCATGGGCATCGGCCCGAAGGAAGCGATCCCGAAGGCCCTCAGGCAGTCAGGACTCACCCAGGACCAGCTCGACTGGATCGAGCTCAACGAGGCCTTCGCGGCCCAGGCACTGGCCGTCATTCGTGATCTCGGCCTCGACCCGTCGAAGGTCAATCCGCTGGGCGGCGCGATTGCACTGGGCCACCCGCTCGGTGCCACGGGGGCCATTCGTGCGGCCACGCTCATCCACGGCATGCGCCGCCGCAAACAGAAATACGGCATGGTGACCATGTGCATCGGCACGGGCATGGGCGCCGCGGGCATTTTCGAAGCCCTCTGAGGCGTGGCGCGCGGCGGCCATGACGGCCGCCGCGCTGGCAGGCATGAAATGGTGCCGGTACGTGCCTTGCAGGCATGAACCGTACGGGCCCGTGCCTCGCAGGCATGAATGCGTGCAAGTTCAACGGGCCGCCTCCGGGCGCCCGCCGGACCCCTCGGTCACGCCATGCGCGTGCCGTTCGGGACCGGCCGCTCCGTCGTGGTGATAACGACGCCCTCGTCCGTGTGAAAGCCCGTAAGCAGGAATTGTGAGCGGAAAGGCCCGATCTGCTTTTCGGGGAAATTGATCACGCCTACGATTTGCCTGCCGACCAGTTCAGCGGGCTGATAGATGGCGGCGACCTGCGCACTGGTCTTCCTCTCGCCGTACTCACCGAAGTCCACCCATATCTTATAAGCCGGCCGACGCGCCTCCGGAAAGGCTTCGGCGCGGATGACGGTGCCTGCCACGAGCAGCACTCTTTCGAAGTCGGTCCAGGTGATTGATTCGTTCATGCGGCCATTTGTACGTGAGCCAGGCTCAGGAAAAAAGCCCTGCGGGAGTACTATGCGATGACCTCCCCTGCGACGCCCACCGATGAGCCTGCTGCCTCCCATTGACCTCAAGCGCTGGATCGATGACAACCGCGCGCTGCTGAAGCCACCGGTCGGCAACAAATGCATCGTGGATGGCGACTTCATCATCATGATCGTGGGCGGTCCCAATGCGCGCACCGATTACCACTACGACGAAGGCCCCGAATTCTTCTACCAGCTCGAGGGCGAGATGGTGCTGCGGGTCCAGGACGACGGCGAGGCGCGCGATATTCCCATTCGTGCCGGCGAGGTGTTCTACCTGCCCGCCCGCACGCCCCACTCGCCCCAGCGCATGCCCGATTCCATCGGGCTCGTCGTCGAACGGCGCCGCCTGGCCGGCGAGAAAGACGGCTTGATGTGGTTCTGCGAAAACTGCAACCACAAGCTGTTCGAATCCTATTTCGCGCTCGGCAGCATCGAGACGGACTTCCCGCCGGTCTTCGAGACGTTCTACCGGTCGATGGAAGCCCGTACGTGTACGCAGTGCGGAACCGTGCATCCGGCACCGGCGAAATACGCCGACTGACGGCAGGACACGCCGGCTAAGCGGGCATCTCGCGTGTGGCCAGCCATTTGGCCGCCAGGCGCCTCAGCGATTCATCGGCCTGGGTGTCGGCCGCCAGATGGCTGATCGATCGCCACTGCAGTTCGAGCGACTCCTCGTTCGCCGTGAACGATTCGCTGCCTCGCGCCTGCACGACGTAACGAACGTCGTAATGCCAATGCTCGGGCTCATGCCCCCGTGCCGGAATACGGTGCGCGTCGAGATCGAAGATGCCGGGCATGACGACGAGGTCTGCCAGCCCGGTTTCCTCGCCCGCTTCCCGTAGCGCGACGCCACGGAGATCAGACTCGCCGTCGGCGTGGCCACCCGGTTGCAGCCAGCGCCCGAGCTTGCGATGAAGCATCAGGAGCACGCGCTCTCCATCGGCGCTCACCAGCCACGCCGATCCCGTGAAATGACCGGCGTCGGTTTCCCGGTGAAAGGGTCTCTCGGCTTCACTAAGCCAGTCACGGAAGCGTTGCACATCGCCCTCTTCGGGCCAGCGTGCCGCGTAATCGTCCAGTGCCAGTGACAGCGGCAGGCGGGGGGAGGTCATCGTCCGGTTTCTCTTACACGGCGCAGGATTTTCGCACGTCTTTTTCAGAATCCTTCCATATTTTTGCGGCGCCCCTACTGCATACGATGGATTTCCACGCAGCCAGGCTGCACTACGCAAGGAACTGCGCCATGCGCCACTCCACCATCGCCACCCTGCTGTTCGCTGCCGCAGCGCCGGCGGCGAGCCTGGCAACGACGCCGCCGCCGGCCATCGCTCCGACAACGGCGGCCACGGCTCCGACGACGGCGGCCGGGCATCCGGATTTCAACTTCACCGGCCCGCTCGTCACGCCGTCGGTGAACACCATGCCGGCCGGCATGGTCAACGTCGAGCCCTACCTCATCCACTCGCAGACCCGCGCCCTGTACGACAACGCCGGCCATCGCCACGAAATGGCGTCGGAAACCAGCCAGTGGCAGGTGGCCGTGCCCGTAGCCGTCGCCATCTCCGACGCCAGCCTGGTCCAGCTCACGCTCAACGCCCTGCGCGCCACGGGCCAGGGCATGCACACCGATGGCTTCCGCATGGCGGATACCTCACTGCGCGTGCAGCAGCGCCTGCTCGCCCCGGCGGCCGACGGCACCGGTCTCGTACTGGCGGTATCACTGTCGCAGCGTCTGTCCACGGGTCGCTACCATCAGCTCAATGCCAATCCGCTCAATGCCACCGGCAACGGTACCCGGCGGACATCGGTGGCCGTCGGGGGCCAGGCGCTCCAGTGGCTGGATCATGACCGCGCCGTCCGCTGGCGTGGCCAGATCGCCTGGAGTCCCGCGCCGGGAGCCGTCCGCGTGCGAAACGCGAGCGTCTACGGCACCGCCGACGGCTTTGCCGGCTACGCGCTCGCGGGGCAGGCATGGAGCGCATCCATGGCAGCGGAGTTCGCACTCAACCCGCGCTGGGTGCTCGTCGGCGAGGCCGTCTGGAACCGTTCGGGTCCGCTGTCGCTGATCGATACGCGCACGGGGGTCGACCAGACGGAACGCCGCTTAGCACCGGGCCACGACGTCAGCCTCGCACCGGCGGTCGAATACCACTTCAGTTCCCGCATGGGCCTGATCGCCGGCGTGCAGTTCACGGTGGCCGGCAGAAACAACTCGGATTACGTCGCGCCGCAGGTTGCCCTCAACATGGTTTTCTAAGCGGAAGCACAACCGCCGTAAGTCATGCTCGACAACACATCGCCTCATGCAAAGCCTTGGCACGCCTCGCAATGCAGCTTGTACGGCCGCGCCCCGCTAGGCTATGGTGCCTTGCTAGCGCTTTCGGGCAGCGGCGTGCCCTCCGTGGCTCATGCGGCGGTCCCAATAATAAAAGGCTCCATTCCGGTAGTAGGGGAGACACATGTTGAAACACCTGTTCGCGACGCATCCGATCGAGGCTGCGCCGCACGTAGACGCTGGTGAACACATCAGCACGGCCGCTCACGGCCACGGCGAGCTGAAGCGCGTCCTGACGGCGCGTCATCTCATCATGCTCGGCGTCGGCGCCGTCATCGGTGCCGGCATCTTCGTCATTACCGGCCAGGCCGCCGCGCTTCACGCAGGCCCGGCCCTCGTCATCAGTTTCCTGATCGCCGGTTTCGCCTGCGCCCTCGCCGGCCTGTGCTACGCCGAGTTCGCGGCCATGCTTCCGGTTTCCGGTAGCGCCTACTCCTATTCGTATGCCACGCTCGGCGAGTACATCGCCTGGTTCGTAGGCTGGAATCTGGTCCTCGAATACCTTTTTGCCGCAGCCACGGTGGCGGCTGGCTGGTCCGGGTACTTCAACGAGCTGCTCGGCCTCATCGGCCAGTACACCGGCAGCAACATCGCGCTGCCCGCCAGCCTGGCATCGGCACCGTTCCAGTTCGTGGAAGGCCACATCCAGGCCACCGGTACGCTGATCAACCTGCCCGCCGTCGTGATCATCGCCGCACTCTCGGGCCTCTGCTACGTAGGCATCACGCAGTCCGCCTTCGTCAACTCGATCATCGTGGCGATCAAGGTCACCGTGATCCTGCTGTTCCTGGCATTCGCCATCCGGGTCATCAACCCCGCGAACTGGCATCCGTTCATTCCGGCATCGGAAGGTCCGGGTACGTATGGCTGGGGCGGCATCTTCCGCGCCGCGACCATCGTGTTCTTCTCGTACGTCGGCTTCGATGCCGTGTCCACGGCTGCAGGCGAAGCGAAGAACCCGCAGCGGGACATGCCCATCGGCATCCTCGGTTCGCTGGCGATCTGCACGATCCTGTACATCGCCGTGGCGCTCGTGCTGACCGGCATCGCGCCGTTCCGCATGCTGAATACGCCGGAGCCTGTCGCAACGGCACTGGGCCTGTACCCGCACCTCTCCTGGCTGAAGGCCATCGTCGTGCTCGGTGCCATCACGGGCCTGTCGTCGGTGATCCTGGTCATGCTCATGGGGCTGCCGCGCATCTTCTTCACCATGGCGAAGGACGGGCTGCTTCCCCCGACGCTTGCCAGGGTGCATCCGAAGTTCAGCACGCCGCACGTGGGCACGGTTATCGTGGGCGTTGCCGCCGCCGCCATGGCCGGGCTGTTCCCGGTGAGCGTGCTTGGTGAGCTGGTATCCATGGGCACCCTCCTCGCCTTCGCCACCGTCTGCATCGGCGTCCTGATCCTGCGCTACACCCGTCCCGACCTGAAGCGCAGCTTCCGCGTGCCACTCGTGTGGCCCATCTGCATCGCCGGTGCGCTGGCCTGCCTCTACCTGTTCTGGCAGGCCTTCGAAGAGCACTGGCGCCTCATGGTGGGCTGGATCGTCATCGGCCAGCTCATCTACTTCGGCTACGGCTACGCGCACAGCAAGCTGCGCAAGTCGCTCGGCTGATTCAGGGCAGCGCGCATGGGGCCGGCGGCAACCCGCCGGCCCTTCTGTTTGCAGCTATTCTTTCCTTGACCACCTGACCCGGGCTGTCCATGCTCCAGCAGTTACTCGCCAAGAAAGCCCCCCAGGCCGAAGCCGACGATGCACACGGCCCGGCACTACGCCGGACGCTGGGCCCGTGGGGGCTCACCGCGCTCGGCATCGGCGCCGTCATCGGTGGCGGCATCTTCGTGATCACCGGCGTCGCTGCCGCCGATCACGCGGGCCCCGCCATCATTCTTTCCTTCATCCTCGCGGCTATCTGCAGCACCTTCACGGCGCTGTGCTATGCAGAGTTCGCCTCCATGATCCCGGTGTCAGGCAGTGCGTATTCGTACGCGTACGCCACATTGGGTGAAGGAGCCGCCTGGTTCATCGGCTGGAACCTCGTGCTCGAGTACGGTGTCTCGGCCTCTGCCGTGGCCGTCAGCTGGACGGGCTACTTCGTGAGCCTGCTCGACCACGTCGGCATCCACATCCCCACCGCCCTGACGAATGCCCCGCTGGATTACGTGGACGGTCACCTCGTATCCACCGGTGCGCTGTTCAATCTCCCTGCCGTCGCGATCGTGCTCGCGCTCACGTGGGTCTGCTACGTCGGCATCAAGGAATCCACGGGCATCAACATGGCCATGGTCCTCCTGAAGACGGCGCTCATCGTGGTCGTGATCATCGTCGGGGCCAGCCACATCGACACCGCCAACTGGCACCCGTTCATCCCCGCCAACCAGGGTGGCGACAAGTACGGCTGGTCCGGCGTACTGCGCGGCGCAGCCATGGTCTTCTTCGCCTATATCGGCTTCGAGGCTACCTCCACGGCGGCGCAGGAATCGAAGAACCCGCAGCGTGACATGCCGATCGGCACCCTCGCCTCGCTGGCCATCTGTACGGTCCTGTACATCGCCATGGCGGCCGTCCTCACCGGCCTGCTGCCCTTCGACCAGCTTGGTACGTCCGAACCGGTGGTAACCGCCATCCGCAACCATCCGGAACTCGGCTGGTTACGTGGCATCGTCGAGGTCGGCGCCCTGATCGGGCTCTCCTCCGTGGTGCTGGTCATGATCATCGCGCAGCCGCGCATCTTCATGATCATGGGCCGCGACGGTCTGCTGCCGAAGGTGTTCACCACGATTCATCCGAAGTACCGCACGCCGCATATCAACACGGTCATCACCGGCGTAGGCATTGCGCTCCTGGCTGCCGTGTTCCCGCTCAACGTGTTGGGCGACCTGACGTCCATGGGCACGCTGATCGCATTCTGCGCCGTCTGCGGCGGCGTACTCATCCTGCGGAAAACGGCCCCCGGGCTGCCGCGCACCTTCCGCGTGCCATGGGCACCGGTGATCTGCGCGGCAGGCATCATCAGCTGCCTGGGGCTGCTGTCGACCATGAGCTGGTACAACTGGGCCCTGATGGCCGTCTGGACCGTGCTCGGCGTCGTTTTTTATATCGGCTACGGCTATAAACACAGCCGGTTGCGCCGCCGGGGTTGATATCGGGCGCGGTCTCCGCCCTGCTGCCCGAATCCACCGGGCAGCAGGGGAATCCAGTTGAAGTTACGTCGCCAGGCCATTGAATTTTCTGGTAAACGATCGGAAATCGATGGGCCATTTATCTCCCATTGGCCGGCCGTCTCCCGAGGGGAGTATGATCCCGAGTCCGAGGTATATCACTTGGCAGTGGGCCCCGGATTGCCGTCCAGCGCGTCAGGTGGGTCAGCTCCTCATCCTGGCGTGGCTGGTCGGCATTTTATTGAATTCAAAGAAAAGGCCAGCCCCGGGGGCTGGCCTTTTCTTCGCCGCGGCGGCGCTCTCAGCCCCTGGACACACCGTGCCCGGGGGTATCAGCGCCCACGATGATCACATCATCGCGGCGTGGGATACACACCAGCCATTGGCGGCCACGGCCTTGCCTGGGAACAGCTGGCACGGACCCCAGGATGCGCCGGCCTTGCCGCTGTAAAAATTGCAGTTCATACAGGCATCTTTCGGGTCTTTCTTACCCGAGGCCTTGCTGCCGTCTTCCACGTACTTCAGGGCCAAGGCGGTCGGGTCCGTCGGCGAGAGGTGCGGCAGATCCTGCGCCGAGGCGATGCGCGGCAGCGTGCCCAGCACGGCTGCGGCAGCAACGCCGCCTGCGGCGGCCTTGAGGAATCGGCGACGCCCCTCATTATTCTGATCGTGTTGCGACATGGGTAAAACCTCCGTCGATGGCATGCCCGCCCGAGTGGCTGGCGCTGCCGGCATGCTAATCGTTTTCAGCAAAAACGAGTGGTTCGCATTCCCGCCGGGCCGATGCCCGGCACACCATGCACGGCCTGTCCCGGGCCACATGTTATAGTGAAGCTTCGTTTGGACGTCTAAATACCATGTTGAAGAGCCTCTCCCACATCGACCCCGCGCTCCTGGACGAACGCGCCGACGCCATTGCCGATGCCGCGAGGGAGCTGGCCGCGTCGGGCTGGACACCGGCGACCAGCAGCAATTTCTCGATGCGGATCGACGACGAACTCGCCGCGATCACCATTTCAGGACGTGACAAGGGCCGACTGGGTCGTGGCGACATCATGGTCATCGACATGGAAGGCAAGGCCGTCGGCTCGGATAACCGCCCGTCGGCTGAAACCGGCCTGCACACCCAGATATACCGCCGTTTTCCCGAAGCCAACGTCGTGCTGCACACCCATTCGCGGACGCAGAGTGTCGCGTCGCGCTTCTTCGCGGCACAGGGTCGCGTGCATCTCGAGGGCTGGGAACTGCAGAAGGCCATTACCGGTTACACCACGCACGACAGCGTGCTCGACATCCCGGTCTTCCCCAATACGCAGCACATGCCGGAACTCGAAGCGCAGGTAGATGCCTGGATCGACTCGGGCAAGCCGCTGCACGCTTACCTTATCAATGGCCACGGCATTTACACCTGGGGCCGCGACATGGCGGAAACCCGCCGCCATCTCGAAGCCCTGGAGTTCCTGCTTGGCTGCGAACTCGACCTGAGGAGGCTATCCCCATGAGCCGTCTGCGTATTTATGACGACCAGCAGCACGACACGCCGGTTGCAACCCACACCGAGCACGCGGCTATCGCTGCCGCCCTGAACGCCGTGGGCGTTCGCTTCGAGCAGTGGGAAGCGAACAAGGCCATTGCCCCCGGCGCGTCGCAGGAAGAAGTCATCGAGGCGTACCGTTCGGACATCGACCGCCTGATGGCCGAGAACGGTTACCAGTCGGTGGATGTCATCAGCCTCAAGCCGGATAACCCGGACCGCGAGGCGTTCCGCAAGAAATTCCTGAACGAGCACACCCACAGCGAAGACGAAGTGCGCTTCTTCGTCGCCGGTGCCGGCCAGTTCACCCTGCATATCCAGGGGAAGGTCTACGAGGTTCTCTGCGAAAAGGGCGATCTCATCGGCGTGCCCGATGGCACACCGCACTGGTTCGACATGAGCGAGTCGCCCTACTTCGTCGCCATCCGTCTGTTTACCAATACCGACGGCTGGGTCGCTGCGTTCACCGGTGAAGACATTGCCGAGCGGTTTCCCCGCATGGATCCCCACGCGTCGGCGACCAGCGTTCCGTAACGCGCCCGGGTCGTTTATCCTGCGGATATCCCCGATCCGCAGGCTTTCCCCATGTCCGATATCCGCGCCGTGCTCACCGACATCGAGGGCACCACCAGTTCGATCGACTTCGTGAAGGAGACGCTGTTTCCGTATGCCCGTAAGCATCTTCCGGCCTACGTCGAGACGCACACCGATGAACCCGAAGTCCAGCACTGGCTCCATGAGGCGGCGAAGGAGGCCGGTTACAAGGAAGCCACGCGGGGAGAGATCATCAACTTGCTGGTCCGCTGGATCGACGAAGACCGCAAGTCCACGGCACTGAAGGCCCTGCAGGGCATGATCTGGCGCGAGGGCTACGAATCGGGGGTTTATACCTCGCATATGTATCCCGAAGTCCCCGCCCGGCTCGCGGCCTGGCGCGGCCAGGGCCTGGACCTGTACGTCTACTCGTCAGGGTCGGTCCCGGCACAGAAGCTCATGTTCGGCTTCACCGAGGTCGGCGACCTGACGCCTCTGTTCTCCGGCTACTTCGATACCCAGACCGGCCACAAGCGAGACGTCGAGTCATACCGCAAGATCGCCGAGGCGATCAGCCTGCCGCCCGGCCAGGTGCTTTTTCTCTCGGACATTCGCGAGGAACTCGATGCCGCGCGCAATGCCGGCATGAAGACCGCCCATCTCATCCGCCCGCCGCAGGCGCTCGTCGACGCGGGCCATCCAGCCGTTGCGGACTTCAATGCCATCACTCCTTGACCCTCGGCGCAGGACAGCCATCTACGTGCTCGCGGCGTTCGCTGCCGGGGCACTGATCACCGTCGGGGTGCTCGGCCTCGGGCCCGCCTCGGGCGTGAGGCTCGGTGCGGGTCCTGCTGCCACTTCGACGGCGACGCCGGCTGAAGCGACGACGTCGCCGTCCGCGTCGGCGACATCGGTGAAGCCGGCGCCCGCGCTGCCTGCCGGGACCGGTCCCGCCACTGGCCGGACCGCAGCCGTCGCATCGACCGCAGCCGTCGCATCGACCGCAGCCGTCGCCTCGGCCCCGGCCGACGACGCCGCGACGGGTACTGACGATGCGGCAGCCGGCATGGACGCCACCGACTGGCCTGATGACGCCCCCACGCCCGAACAGGTGTTCACCACGCAGACTGACCGCGTGAAAGCTGCCGTTGCGAAGCTGGCCCCTCGAACGCCGGGCAAGACCAATGTCTACGCGCTGGCCTTCGCGGGTGACGGCTCCGAAGACGTGTTCCGCAACGAAGCCGAATACCTCGACCAGATGGTGGCAACGCGTTTCGGCACGCCGGGCCATGCGCTGGTGCTGGAAAACAACCCGGCGACGCTGACGACCCACCCGCTGGCCAGCTGGACGAACCTCGAGGAAAGCCTGACCGCGCTCGGCAAGGTCATGGATCCTGAGCAGGACATCCTCCTGCTTTATATCGCCACGCACGGCGGTGACGATCATTCGCTGCTGGTGGACATGGACCCGATCCCGCTCGACCAGCTCGATCCCGAGGGTCTGGTCGATATCTTCGACAAGCATCATTTCCGCTGGAAGGTCATCGTCGTGAATGCCTGCTACTCCGGCGGATTCGTTCCGAAGCTGGCAGGCGCCGGTACACTGGTGATGACCTCCGCGCGTGCCGACCGCACGTCGTTCGGTTGCGGCGCGGACTCAGATATCACCTACTTTGGTCGCGCGTGGCTGGTCAACGGCCTGAACGCATCGACCGATTTCATCGACGCCTTCGCCATGGCGAAGCGCGACATCGCCGCCTGGGAACTCAAGGATTCGGTGGAAGCATCCGAGCCGCAGATCGACGTGGGCGCAGGCATCGCGGACAAGCTGGCTGCGTGGCGGAAAGGCTTGAGTCCGGGCCCGAAGGTTCCGTTCGCCGCGGCAAAGTAGGAGCGCGCCCTGCGTGTGGCGGGTTTTCGCGAGACGCTGTCGCGCGCGCGGCGCGCTCCTACAACGGCGGCCCCTTGGAATCGGGTGAGTCGAGGGCGGGCCCGGGGAATCGGGTCTGTCCAGCGCGGGTCAGTAGGTCAGCGAGAACTGGTCCGCGTCCATCCATGCCGGGAAGCGCTCGCGGTGAGCCTTGAGTAGCGCCGGATCGAGCACCACCGTCACGACCTGCTCCTGTGGGCCGAGCTCGACCATCGGCTCGCCGACGGCGTCGATCACGGCGCTGTCGCCGGCGTACGGATGCTCGTTGCCATCGATGCCGACGCGGTTCACGCCGATGACGTATGCAAGGTTTTCGATCGCCCGCGCCCTGAGCAGCGTGCGCCATGGCTGCCGACGAGGTGCCGGCCAGTTGGCCACGAACAGCGCCAGGTCGTAATCCATGCCGCCTTCCGAGGCTTCCAGGCGACCATTGCGCAGCCATACGGGAAAACGGAGGTCATAGCAGACCTGCGGGAGGACCCGCCAGCCTTTCAGCTCCACGATGAGCCGCTCGTTACCGCCGCCGTAGCGCGTGTGTTCGCCGGCCATGCGGAACAGATGACGCTTGTCGTACCACGACATCCCGCCATCCGGGGATACCCACAGGAGCCGGTTGAACACCGTGTCGCCGTCGCGGATGACGAGGCTGCCGGTCAGCGTCGCATCGACCTCCGCAGCCAACGCACGGATCCAGGCGACGCTCGGGCCGTCCATCGTTTCCGCGTTGCCGAGCGTGTCGTTGGTGAAGCCCGAAAGAAACGTCTCGGGCAGCACGAAGAGGTCGCTACGCGCCGCGCTGCGTACGAGCGTGCCGTAATAGTCGCGGTTAGCCGCGGCGTCATGCCAGCGAGTCGCGCCCTGGACGAGCGATACGGTCAGAGTTTGCACAGGAGCTCCGCGGCAGCTTCCATCGTGGCGTCGTTCTTGGCGAAGCAGAGTCGCACCAGCCGGCTATCGGGCGCCGTCTCGTAGAACGGACTCAGCGGAATGACGGCGACACCGCCCTCCCGGACCAGCCATTCGCTGAAATTGATGTCGTCGATATCGCGGATGGCGCTGTAGTCGACGACCTGGAAGTACCCACCCGGCACGTCCAGAAGCGTGAGCCGCGATGGCGCCAGCAGTGCCCGGAAACGATCGCGCTTGGCCTGGTAGAAGGCAGGCAGTTCCAGGTAATGCTCCGGCGATGTCTCGAGGAACTCCGCGAAGGCCGTCTGCGCCGGATGGAACGTGCAGAAGGTGAGGTACTGGTGGACCTTGCGGAACTCCGCCGTCAACGCCTTCGGTGCGATGGCATACCCGACTTTCCAGCCCGTGCAGTGAAAGGTCTTGCCGAACGACGAGACCACGATGCTGCGCGCGGCGAGCTCGTCGTGTCGAAGCACGCTCTGGTGCTCGCCGCCATCGAAGACGATGTGCTCGTACACTTCATCGGAGAGCACCACGATGGCCGTGTCGCGTACGATGGACGCGAGCTCGTCGAGATCGGTACGGGCCAGTACGGCGCCCGACGGGTTGTGCGGCGAATTGATGAGGATCATCCGCGTCTTCGGCGTGATCGCATCGCGCACCTGCTGCCAGTCGATGGCGAACGAAGGCAGCGTGAGCGGGATATGCACCGCAGTCGCGCCCTGCAGTTCGATCGCCGGCTCGTAGCTGTCATAGCACGGGTCGAAAACGATCACTTCGTCACCCGCGCGCACCACCGATGCAATGGCGGAGAACAGCGCTTCGGTGGCGCCCGATGTCACCGTGACCTCGGTGTCGGGGCTGACCCGATGACCGTAGAGGCGTTCTGTCTTGGCGGCGATCTGTTCGCGCAGCTTCGGGATGCCGACGCCGGCGGCGTACTGGTTTTTGCCCTCGGCCATGGCGCGGGTGACCGCTTCACGCAAGGCCTCCGGCGGCTCGAAGTCCGGAAAGCCCTGGCCAAGGTTCACTGCCTTGTGCTCCAGCGCAAGCTGGCTCATGACGCTGAAGATGGTGGTGCCTACCTTGGGGAGCTTCGTCTCGAGCTGCATGTATCGCCCTTATTCGTTTGGACGGCCAAACGCCGTCGGTTGCGTCGATCCTACCATGCGCGCCATGCGGATCGCCTCCTCCTGCGCGGGATGGGCAGCCGCATTGTCGCAGTCCTTGTGGAACGCGGCCTGCGCGGGCGGCAAGCGGTCCGCCAGGAAATCGACGAAGCTACGGATCGCCGGCAGGAGGCCGCGGCGGCTCGGGTAGACGAAATGCAGCGTCCCCTGTGCCGTGGTGTATTCAGGAAGTACCCACTCGAGCTGGCCGGCGGCGATCAACGGCCCGCAGTAGTCCTCTGGAAGCAGCGCGACGCCGCAACACTGCACCGTGGCCGCGATCAGTACCGTGAAGTCGCCGCTGACCAGTCGCGGACGCACTTCGACGGCCGCTTTCTTGCCGGTCGGGTCGACGAGCTCCCACACCTGGGCACCCTCGTGCTCGTACATGGACAGCGCCGGCAACGACGCCAGGTCGTCCAGCGTCTTCGGACGCCCGTGGCTGTCGAGGAACTTCGGGCTGGCCACGAGGAGATTACGCACGTAGCCGATGCTGCGCAGGACGAGCGTCGCGTCGGTATCCAGCTTTTCCCGGACACGGATGGCGATGTCGAACCCTTCGCCGATCACGTCGACGCGCCGGTTGGTCGCCGTGATGCGCACCTGTACCTTGGGATGCTCGAGCAGGAATGCGGGAAGCATCGGCCCGAGCACGTTCTGGGCCAGCGACACGGGACAGCTGACGCGCACCACGCCCCGTGGCTCGGTGCGCAGCTCGTCGACGGCGTCCTGTGCGGCGCGGGCTTCTTCGAGCACGGCGCGACAGTGCGAATAGAAACGCTCGCCGATCTCAGTGACCACGAAACGGCGTGTCGTACGCTGGAGCAGCCTTACGCCAAGACGGTCTTCAAGCTGGGCAATCCGCTTGCTGAGCCGGGACTTCGGGATACCCAGGGCGCGGCCGGCCGCCGAGAATCCGCCGTGTTCAACGACCGACGCAAAGAAATACAGATCGTTGAGATCCTGAAGCGCGCCTTCCATCCGGGCATCCGTCGTTTCTCTGTTGGAACAATGAGTCTACCTTACACAGGCTAATCACGACATTGTCTGGGGCGTAAGGTGCGACGCATACCGCTTACGCGGCCCATTCCGAGGAAGACCACGATGAAGCTCCTGCATATCGACTCCAGCGCCCTGGGTGCCCACTCCGTTACGCGCGGCCTCACGGCAGCCATCGTCGGCGAGTTCGAGCGCAACCACGCAGGCCTCGAAGTGACCTATCGTGACCTCCACGCCGCCCCGCTGGCCCATTGGAGCCTTCCGGCCGGCGAGAGCGATCCCCACGCCGAAGAAGCGGAGAAGGTCATGGCTGAGTTCCTCGCCGCCGACGTCGTGGTCATCGGCGCGCCGATGTACAACTTTGGCCTGGCCAGTTCGCTGAAGGCCTGGATCGACCGTATCGCGGTCGCTGGCAAGACGTTTCGTTACACGGCCAGCGGCCCGGAAGGCCTCGCCGTAGGGAAGCGCGTCATCGTGGCTTCGTCGCGCGGCGGCATTTACAGTGAAGGCAGCCCGGCCGCATCCATGGATTTCCAGGAGCCTTACCTGCGCACCGTGTTCGGCTTCCTCGGCGTCACCGACATCGAGTTCGTCCGCGCGGAAGGCGTTGCCATGGGCGACGAGAAGAAGATGCACGCGATCGGCGGTGCGATTGCCGGCATCGGCGGCCTGCTGCGCAAGGCGGCTTAAGGGCCGGGCAATGCCCGTATTATTGTAGGAGCGCGCCCTGCGCGCGACATCTTGCAGCGACACACTTCAACGGTGTCGCCAAAAGATGTCGCGCGCAGGGCGCGCTCCTACATCCGCATCAGGTGCCCACGTGGGTCCGGTGCCCACGTAGGTCCGGTGCCGACACGCGTTAGGCTCCCGCACGCGTGTAGTCAGGAGCCCTGCTTGCCGGGCTTCTGTGCGGGATCGTTCTGCGATTCCTTCGGGTGACCTTCACCGGGCACTTTTGGCTTGCCGTCGGAGGGCTTGAGGCTTTCTTCCCGGTAGCCCGAATTTTCCTGCTTGTCGTCGTCAGCCATCGCGTGCTCCTTTGTTGTCCTGGGGCCAGCGTGCGTGGACCGGCGTCTATTTTTCGTTACCGGCGGGCGAAGCCGCCTGCGCGTCCAGGGCCGCCCAGCCATGCGCCTCCACCAGCAGGCCGCTGAGGCTGCGTACATCCTGGAGGTTATGCGCTGCCACGCGGATCAGATTGTTCGACGATCCACCTCTCAGGTAGGTGAGCCAGGCCTGCGGTGCCTCCGACCCCGGCAGGTCGTCATCACGAACGATGCGCAGGAGCCTGCGCTCGGCCGTCTGCATCTTGCAGTTTTCCCAGACATGACGATAGCGGCGCCTCATGGGATGCAGGAGATCCACATGGGTCAGGCCGGCGAGCGGGTTCGGCATGCGTGCGAGCCGGTACCGTGTGGCGAGCAGGGGCGCGTCGTAGGACTTGCCGTTATAGCTGACAAGCACCGTGTCCCCGTGCACCCACGTGGCGAAGAGACGCAACATGGCTGGCTCGGCCGCCATGGTCGTCATGTACAGCTGCCTGACGCGCAACTCGCCCTCGCACCAGTCCGACGCCCCGATCATGAAGGCGCGTGTTCCCGTACCGCCGGCGAGGCCCGTCGTTTCGGTGTCGAAGTGCAGCAGGTGTTCTCGCCTTGCAGTGGTCAGGCGCGCAAAGGCCAGGTCGATCTCTTCCGGTGCGTCCTGCCAGGCAAAGCGCTGCTCGAGATAGCGCAGGCCGGGCGCCACCTCGTCACCAGGCACCTCGCGCGACACCATGGGCGAAGGCACGCGCGGCTGCCCTGCCCGCTCGCGCACGCCGGCCATCCTGCGCAGCATGGCCAGATCGACCGGCGGTCGCCCGCTGCCGATACCGTGCCATACCGCGCCGACGCCGGCCGCCGTCGCGACGGTGGCCGCGGGCGGGGACGAAGTCGTCGGCGCCTTCGCACCGGCCTGCCTGCGTAACGCAGCCAGCCTGGCAGCCAGATCACTCATGCATCGGCCCCCAACAGCACGAGGACACGTTCCGCCAGGGCACGTGGCGTCACCTCGCGATGTTCGTCCGCCGCCAGCACCGGCCCCACGCATGCCGGACAACCCGCCTTGCACTCGCAGCCACGCACCGTGGCGAGCGCATGGCGCAGAAGCTCGGGCGAACGCAGGAACAGCGGTTCGCTCAGGCCGACGCCGCCCGGGAAGTTGTCGTACAGGTAAACCGTCGGGAGGAAGCGATCGAGCATGTCCGGCAGGGCCAGCCCGCCATCGGGTGCGCGGATCTGCCCGCGACCCGCGGAATCGACCTGCGCCGACCAGCCACCGTCGCCCGACCCCACGGCTTTCTGCAGGTCTCTCGATTCGGCCATGACGGCGACGATGGCTGACGTATGCAGCGCATACGCCGCACCGAGGAATCCATCGAGGGCGTGTTGCCGCGAGCGGAACGCTTCATCCAGCACGGTCTGCGGCAACTGCCACCAGACCGCCGTGGAATGCAGTTCCTGGTCGGGGAGGTTCACGGGACCGTAGCCGATGTTCTCGTGCGTGTAGTAACGGATCTTCTTGTAGCCGGACACACGTCGCACCACATGCACCTCGCCATGGCGGGCACTGCCCTGCCCGGCGTTGGTGCCATCGAAGCACTCCAGCTCCTTCAGCTTGGTGAAATCGATGGCGTCGGTGTAATAGTCGACGCGGGTACGCGTGCAGTAGGCCTTGCGCCCTTCCCAGTCGAGCTTTTCCACCTGGTAAGGCACCGACTGGATCATGTGGATCGCACCTTCGTAAAGCGTGAGCGCGGCCGCCGAGTAATCCACTTCGGCAATGATGGTCTGCCGGCCCTCCGTGCGGTCGACGACCACGAAATTGCCATCGGCCACCGAGCGCAGGCTCACCGCATTGGCGGGATAGCTGTCGGCGATCCATTCCCAGCGGTCGCCTTCGCGATGGAGTACTTCCGACTCCGCCAGCACCTGCAGGTAAGGGCCCGCTTCGTCCGGCCCGAAGACGTCGCCGGCCAGGAAGGGCAGCTCGAACGCTGCGCAGCGGATGTGATCGAGCAGGATCAGCGGCTGGTCGGGCTGGATACGCGCATGCTCGGGCGTGGCTTCGGTCAGGAAAGCGGGATGACGCATGAGGTACTGGTCGAGCGGCGCGCTGGTGGCGACGAGTACGCCGAGCGACGGCTGCTGGCGGCGACCGGCCCGGCCGAAGCGCTGCCACGTCGCCGCGATGGAACCGGGATACCCGTTGAGCACCACTGCGTCGAGGCTGCCGATGTCGACCCCCAGCTCCAGCGCCGAGGTGGAGACGATGCCATCGACATTGCCGGCGCGCATCTCCCGCTCGACTTCCCGACGCTCCGTCGGCAGGTAGCCACCCCGATAGGCGCGGATACGCGCGGGCTTGCGCGTGTCGTGGTCGAAGACGTCCTTCAGGTATTTGGTCAGCACCTCGACCATCAGCCGCGACTGCGCGAAGACCAGGGTCTTCATCTTCGCCTTGATGGCGACGCGCGCGATGAGGTTGGTCTGCGAGCGTGCCGACGCGCGAAGGCCGAGGTCGGGGTTGATCACCGGCGGGTTCCACAGCAGGACATGCTTGTCGCCGCTGGGCGCACCGCTTTCCGTGATGGTCACCACTTCTTCTTCGATCAGGGCCTGCGCGTGCCCCGTGGCATTGCCGATGGTGGCCGAGCAGAGGATGAACTGCGGATGGACACCATAGAACGCACAGATGCGTTTCAGGCGACGCAGGACATTGGCGAGGTGGGAACCGAACACGCCGCGGTAGGTGTGGATCTCGTCGATGACCACGTAGCGCAGGTTTTCGAAGAACTGCGCCCACTTCGTGTGATGCGGAAGGATCGCCTGGTGCAGCATGTCGGGGTTGCTGACCACGACATCGCCATGCAGGCGGATCGCCTGGCGCGCATCGCCCGGCGTATCGCCGTCGAACGTAAACGCCTTCACCCCCAGGTCGCCCGCACGGTTCAGCTCCAGGAGCTCGGCCACCTGGTCCTGGGCGAGGGCCTTCGTCGGGAAAAGGTACAGGGCCTTCGCCCCCTTCTCGAGGACGGAAGCCACGACGGGAAGCGTGTAGCACAACGTCTTTCCCGAGGCCGTGGGTGTCGACACCAGCACGTTACGGCCGGCACGGGCGGCCTCCCAGGCGAGCTGCTGGTGGCTGTAGAGGCGCTCGATACCCCGGGCGGTCAGCGCTTTCGAGACGCCTTCGGGCAGGTCGGGCGGCAGCGCGACAAATGAGCCTTCGCGCCCGAAGACCGTGAACGCCGTGGCCACGCGGTCACCGTACTTGTCGGTCAGGCGCCTGGCGAGCGTGTCGCCGTTGTGGGAGGTAGCCAGCACCGCATCCGCTTCATCGGTGCGGAGGGCTTTAAGGTAGGCGGCCATGATGGATCCGGGAGACGACGAGGGTTCCCGTTATGGCCAGAAGCCGTCTCATGGACTGAGACTGCCGCGATCCGGCGCATGAAACCGCTCCGATTCAGCGCGTGAAACGGCTCCGATCCCCTGCGTGAAACGGTTTCCTTCAGCGCGTGAGAAACCTTCAGCGCGTGAGAACGCGAATCCCGTTCAGCGCGCCTCGGCCTCGGACGCGTCCTCTGCCTGGTGCCAGAGGCCTGCCTCGTCCTCGACCTTGATATCCACCAGCTGGTCGCGCTGGGCGCGCAGCGCCACGGTGAGCGCGCGCGCATGGCGCAGTGCCTCGTCGAGGGTCGGGTACTGGCCCACCATCTCGGCATTGCGGCGGAGCATCCATGAGCCGCGCGCCGATGCATTGAAGGGAACGTAGAGGGTCGTGCGCTGCAAGATGGCGGCTCCGTAGCGGGGCCCCTGTGGCCCTTGGCATCGAAGCTAGGTGTCTGCTCGTGGTGACCGCGTTACGGACGGGTCGCCGCCTTGGTCACGTCACCGCACGCGGGAGCCGCGCTCGAGGTCCAGCCAGCGGGCGTGTTCCGTTCCCCGCTCCATCGCCGCATCCACCGCGTGACGCTCGTCGGTGAATTCATCGAGCAGCGTGATCATGACGAAATCGCGTGGCGCGGCATTCATCGCCGGCTCGACGATGTATGCCGCCTTCCAGACCCCCGAGGCCGTGCGCAGGGTGCGTATCTCGACCGAATAGAACCCGATATTACGTCGATGCACGACACGACTCCGCTACGGGCCGAAAGGTCGGCCCGTCGATTCTTGCGCCCTCGCGGCCGCAAAAACAACTACCCACGCATTGGGCGACCCCTCAGGCCTTGGGCGGCGCCTCGGCGGGTGTCGGCTGGGCCGGTGCCGCCTGGGCGGGTGCCGACGCCGTTTGTGCCGTCAGGCCCATGCCGCTTGCCGGAATAGAGAACGTCTTGTTCTCACCCTGCCCCACGCTGGCATCGACGTCGAGGCGGTCGGCGCTACATGCGCCGTGCGGTACGAGGCTAAGCTTGCGGCTGCCTGCCGGCACGTGCAGCACGAGCTGCTCACCGATATCCATGTCCGCCACCGACCTGTCGTCGATGTAAATGGCACTCGAGCAACCGGCGCCCCACAGGCCCTGCTCACGAACGATGGTCACGGTGCCGTCGTTGGTCCCCGGCTTCTGCAGATCGAAGACCGTGCTGGAAGGGACATCATGGATACCCACGTGGCGCTGGTTCTGCGTGGCGCAGCCAGTGAGAAGGACGAGACCGGCGAGGGCGAGGTAGCGCATGGGAGTGTTCCTTTAAAGAATGGGGCGAGCATTCGGCGGGGCACGTGCACGACAGGTGAAATGTGCCCTCCTGCCCCTGCCCAGCAACGCTGCGTCCCGCTAGAATACGCCGATGAACCAGGTTCCCGACTCGCCGCCTGCCCTTGTTTTCGACCGTGCAAGCATGGTTGCGGAGACCGTTGCCATGGTCCTGACCGACGCCGGTTTCGCGGCGCGGCACACGGTGACTTACCGCGATGCCAAGCGGGCATTCGTCGAGATGGACGACCTTGCCCTGCTCGTGATCCACGCCGACCGGCCCGGCGAGCGCAGGGCGAGCGTGATTCTGCAGGCGACGATCCGCGAGCGGCCTGCGACGGCGATCGTCGTGGTGTCGAGCCGGCGGCCGGAAGACCTCGAACCATTTCCGCGCACGGCCGTCTTCCTGGAGAAGCCGTTCGATCGCGCCCAGCTCATGCAGGCCATCGAACAAGCCCAGGCAGCGCGGCCCGTCGCGTAAGTTCGCACGATATCCGGGGCGCGAGCGCCCCGGCACCAAAGCCTTACAGGCAGGTGATGGCTTCGTCGCGGAAGCGGCTGTCGTACTCGCCCTTCGCCTTGCCACCCTGCAGTTCATGCATGACCACGAGCGAACCGGAACCGTTCGCCGAGACGTCGAGACGCTCGTGCTTACCGTCGAGGTCGGCGGTCACGTGGCCCTTGTCGCCCTTCGCATCGCCTTTGGCATCCTTGGCGATCGCCTGCCACTTGGGTACCACGCACTGGACGTAATCCGTGGCGCTCTTGGCGGATTTGCTGCTCAGCTTGGGCAGGGTGTCGGACATGCCACGGGTGGCACACCCGGCGAGGACGACGCAGGCAGCGAGCGCAAGAACGTGTTTCATGCTGTATTCCACGGTTAGGTTCCGGGAATTCTAGCGCGTGCGGCGGCTTCGGATCAGGTCCCCGCGCGGGCGATCGCGTTCGCTTCGACTTTCGCCAGCTGGCCGTTCGAGCATTTCAGGTAGGAAGACGAACCCAGCCAGCGTTTGTCCGGGTAATACGAGAACACCATCTGTCCACCCTTGAGGGCGTCGATGAGCTTGTGGGCAACGGCGGTGCGAACCGCCGGGCAACCCCAGCTGCGGCCGATGCGGCCGGCGACCTTCGCCATGGCCTCGTTCACGTACGCCGCCCCGTGGATGACGATCGCACGCGCCAGCGCCTGGTCGTTCACGCCCGGCTCCAGCCCACTCATCCGCAGGGAATATCCGTTCTTGCCGTTATACGTTTCCGACGTCCGGAAGAGACCCAGGCTGGATGCCAGGCTGTCCGGCGCGTTGGAGAATCGGGTGGAACTGGCATCGCCGCTGTTCTTGCCGTGCGCCACCAGCTCCTGGAACAGCAGCTTCCGGTTGACCGTGTCGAACACCCACAGGCGCGGCTGCGACGAGGGCTTCGAGTAATCGATGACCGCCAGGCGATCGGAAGGCGCGCCACCCTGCGTCTGTGCGCACTCGGAGGCCTTCACGGCCAGCCCGATGACCTTGGGGTCGGCGGACGGTGCAAGGCGGGAAAGTGCATCGCCCAGCGTGTCGGCGGCATGCGCCCGGGCAGGAAGGAAAACCAGGGCCCCAAGCAGGGGCGCGAACGCGAAAAGCGTACGAAGCGATCGAATCATTCGTCCAGCCGGTAGGAGTGCGACAGCGAATCCTAACGCGCTGATCATTTATTGACCACAGTATCGTCACATCTCTGCCCTTCATATATGTGAAAGCGTAAAGCGAATGAATCAGAACATCAGGACACGATAGCCAATGACTATGGACAACCCACGCCGGGCCGCACCCGCTCTCATGGCCCTCGGTGCGGTGCTGGTCGCGACCATTGGCGTTCCCGCAGCCCGGGCTCAGACGACACCCCCACCGCCGCCGCCTTCATCCGTGGCCGCGCCGCCGCCCATCGTGAGCCCCGACCCGGCTGCCAGTGGCACGGTCGCCGCGCTGCCACCGGCGCTGGATGATCCACAGGCGCAGGCGGTCTATGCCCGCCTGCAGCAGATGACGGTGCCGGGAGCCGCACCCCTGCCGCGACAGCGCGCCGCACTCGGCAAGGCACTCTCCGACTTCTATATGCAGCGACGCTACGCCCCGGCCTGGAGCGACGATGCCAATGTGCAACAGCTTTTTGCGGGGTTGGCGTCGCTCGAAGGCGACGGCCTGCTGCCCGAGGATTACCACCTGTCGGAGCTCAAGGCCACGGTGGAGGCTTCCGCCTGGAAAGACGCTGCCCCTGCCCAGCGCGCCGAGTTCGACGTGGCCGCGACCAGCGCGTACATCACGGCGCTCGTACAGCTGGCGCACGGCAAGGTCGATCCGGAGAAGCTGGACCCGATCTGGAATTTCGACCCGGCAGCTATCGATGCACAGCAGGGCGTCGCCATGCTGCAGACCGCGATCGACGAACGCAGCGTCGACCAGGTGTTCGGCATGGCGCGGCCACAGAACCCGCTGTACGCGAAACTTCGTGATGCCCTCGCCCAGCTGCGCACCACCGCCGCCAGCGGCGGGTGGCCCACCATTCCCGATGGCCCCTCGCTCAAGCCGGGCATGAAGGACGCGCGCGTGCAGGCGCTGCGCACGCGACTGGTTGCCGGCGGTTACCTCGACGGCTCGCTCGAACACGGGACGCACTACGACAACGCGGTGACCGATGCGGTGAAACGCTTCCAGACCGACCAGTACATGGATGCCGACGGCAGCGTCGGCGCCGCGACGCTGGCCTCGCTCAACGTGCCCGTTGCCGCGCGCATCGCGCAGGTACGCGCCAACCTGGAACGCGCACGCTGGTTGCTGCATGCCCTGCCCGGTACCTTCGTCGTGGTCGACGTCGCGGGTTACAAGATCAGTTACTACCGTGATGGCGTACCCGTCTGGAAATCACGGGTGCAGGTCGGCAAGCCTTACCGCAGCACGCCGATCTTCCGGTCGCAGATCACGTACATCACCTTCAACCCGACCTGGACGATCCCGCCGACCATCCTCAAGAACGACGTGCTGCCGAAGATCCGCAAGAACGCGTCGTACCTCGCGAATAACCGCATCCGGGTGCTCGACGGCAGCGGCAACGTGATTGCACCAGCCAGCGTCGACTGGAACAACCCGAAGGGGATCACGTTGCGGCAGGACGCAGGCCCGGGCAATTCACTGGGCCAGGTGGTCATTCGCTTCCCGAACTCGTTCGCCGTCTATCTCCACGACACACCGCACCAGGAACTGTTCGCCAAGAGTCGCCGCGACACCAGTTCAGGCTGCATCCGCGTCGAGCATCCGCTCGACCTCGTCCAGCTGCTTTTCAACGATGACCAGAAGTGGAACCGCGCTGCGATCGACGAGCGACTGGCGACGAAGAAGACGCAGAACGTGACACTGCCGACGTCGATTCCCGTGCTGCTTGCGTACTGGACCGTCGACATTGCCGACGACGGCAAGCTTGCCTACAAGCCTGACGTCTATGACCGCGACGGCGCCGTCGTCGCCGCGCTGGACAAGCCGCAGCCGCTTCGCGCGCCCTGACAGGGTGCGTCGCCGTATACTTCGGCCATGAATGCTCCCCTCGAAGTCACCGAAGCCACCCTCCACGACCAGGTGCAGGAGCATGGTTTTGCCTTTGTGCATGGCGTCGACATGCGCAGGATGATGGACCACGTCGCACCGCTGTCCGACTGGAATGCATTCGCGGCGAGCTGGAATGCCCTGGAACCCGACACGTACCTCGCCGCCACGGGCCGCTTCCGTCGCCGGCGCCATGCCGTCTATGCGGCGTCCCGCTTCGGCGAACTGGAACTCCGACCGCACCAGGCGCACTTCCAGACGCTGGCCTATAACACGCTGCAGGGCGATATTTCCCGCTGGTTCGAGCCGGTGCTGCCGGAAGTGGCGAACGGGGCCAGCATGCGGGCGATCATCGGCTTCTGCCAGGAGTGTTTCGGCGGGCTCTCGCCAGAGGTGGAACGGTGGCACGTGGAAGTGCATCAGTTCCGCATCGAAGCGTCGGCAGGTGCCGCAGGCGAGCCCACGCCGGAAGGTCGCCACCGCGACGGGGTCGACTACGTACTGGTGTTGCTGGTCGACCGCGAAAACATCGCCAGTGGCACGACCACGATCCATTCCCCCGACGGCAACGCACTCGGGGAATTCACCCTCTCGAAACCCCTCGACGCGGCGCTGATCCACGACCCGCGCGTTTTCCACGGCGTGACGCCGGTGACCCCGCTCGATGGCACGAAGGCTTCGCACCGCGACGTGCTGGTGGTGACCTTCCGCGCTGACGCCGGCCCGTGACGTGCGACAATGAAACCCCACTGATCAAAGCATGACCCATGAATTCGTCCGGCAAATACGACTTCCGGCAGTTCCAGGAAGAACTGGCTGCCCTGGAACGGCAATCGGCGACGCGTCCGCCTGAACCGTCGGCGCCGCCTCCGGTCGTGGCCCCGCCCGCGCCCGTGGAACCCGTCGCGCCCAGGCGTCGCGGCCGACCACCGAAGGTCGATCCCCTCGCCGAGGCGAAGGTGGCCTTCGAAGCACTGCGCGTCAGGCACGGCTTCACCGTCGCCGACGTGGTGTCGTGGTTCCCGGAGGAGGAAGGCGTGGCTTACCTGCAGGCGCTGATCGCCGCGAGCCAGCCTAAACCGCGCAAGCGGCGGGCAAAGGCGATCCCCGACCCGGAATGACCACGCGCAGTCGCACGCCAGGCCTGCGGTCGCTGCTGTTTACGTTGAACGGGTCGATCGTTCCCGTCATATGGCGCCGCGTGCTCTATACGGTGCTGCTGTCGGCGCTGGTGGTGTGGCTCGATTACCACGTGCTGTCGCTGCGGGTCGGCCTGAACGCCGCGCCCCTCACGCTGATGGGCCTGACCCTGGCGATCTTCCTGGGCTTCCGCAACACCGTTGCCTACCAGCGCTGGTGGGAAGCGCGGACGCTGTGGGGCGAGCTGATCATTGCCTCGCGAAACCTTGCAAGGCAGCGCGCGTCGCTGCTTGCGGGCCTCGCGGAACCTGATGCGGCCCGCCTCACCCGCCGGCTGATCGCCTTCGCCCACGCGCTGCGTCATCATCTTCGCGACAGCGACCCCCGCGACGACCTCGCCGCATGGCTTCCGGCGGCCGAGCTGGATGCCGTCCTGGACGCGGCCAACCGGCCTGCCGCCATCCTTCAGCGCACAGGTGCCGAGGTCGCCGCGGGTGCCCGTCGCATCGAGGCATCTCCGATTTTTCTCATGGCCGTCGACGCGGAGCTGGGCAAACTGTCCCATGTGCTGGGTGGCTGCGAGCGCATCCGCAATACGCCCATTCCGTACGCTTACATCCTGCTGCTGCACCGGACGGTGCACATCTATTGCTTCCTGCTGCCCTTCTGCCTGGTGGGGCTGATGGGCTGGTTCACGCCCATCGTGGTGGGCGTGCTGGCGTACACCTTCTTCGGGCTGGACGCGCTGGGCGACCAGATCGAGGATCCCTTCGACGTCATGCCGAACGATCTTCCGCTCGATGCGTACTGCCAGACCGTGCAGACCGACCTGCTCGCCTCAGAGCACCTGCCTCAATAGCCAGAACAGGCTTCCCGCCAGCACGATCGACACCGGCAGGGTGAGCACCCAGGCCATGAGCATGTTGCGCACGGTGGCCCACTGAAGCCCCGAGCCATTCGCCACCATGGCACCTGCGACGCCGGACGAGAGGACGTGCGTCGTACTGACCGGCAGGCCGAAGCGATCCGCTGCGCCGATCGTGATCATGGCGACCACTTCCGCCGACGCACCCTGCGCATAGGTAAGGTGCTCCTTGCCGATACGCTCCCCGACGGTCCGCACGATGCGGCGCCAGCCCACCATGGTGCCCAGGCCCAGCGCGATCGCCACGGCGACCTTCACCCATGTCGGGATGAACTTCGTCGCCTTGTCGAGCAGGCCGTGGTAGTTCCCGAGCACCGCCTCGTCACCAGAGGCGAATCCCGGCTGCTTGTTCTTCTCCATCAGTCGCAGCGCTTCCGAGCTCAGGTACATGTTGTTGCGTACGTTGGTTATGTCGCGTTGGGGAACATCGGCCAGCGTGGCGCGCGTGCCCACCTGGTCGCCGATGGTGTCCGTGATCTGGACGAGCGCCTGCATGGTGGCGGGCGTGGCGTGGTGCGACTGGATGTACTTTTCGATCTCCTGCCGCGGCGAGGCGACGGGTGTCGAGCCCGCGGCGTACTTCGCGAGCGTCTCGCTGGCGTGGTGGGCCACCGACACGAAGGTCTGCGTCTCGCCGGGCGTCACGGCCTTGTTCAGCGCGTAGGCACTGGGCACCGTGCCGATCAGGATCAGCATGATCAGGCCCATGCCTTTCTGGCCGTCGTTGGAGCCGTGGGCGAAGGATACGCCGGTGCAGGTGAGGATAAGCAGGCTGCGCACCCAGAACGGCGGCGGCTTGTCGCCGTGCGGCTCGGCGTACAGCTCGGGTGCCTTGACGAAAGCCTTGAGCAGCATCAGCAACGCGAAGGCCAGCCCGAAACCGATCAGCGGCGAGAAGAGCAGCGCCTTGCCCACGGTGAGCGCCTGGCTCCAGTCGACCGCGGCATTGGCGTCGCCGGCGTTCATCATCTGGTTCATGACGCCCACGCCGATGATGGAGCCGATCAGCGTGTGCGAACTGGATGACGGCAGGCCGAGATACCAGGTGCCCAGGTTCCAGACGATCGCGGCGAGCAGCAGCGCGAACACCATGGCGAAGCCCGTGCCATTGCCCACGTTGAGCACCAGCCCGATGGGCAGCAGCTGCAGTACGGCGTAGGCGACGGCGCCGCTGGAGATCAGCACGCCCACGAAGTTCCAGCTTCCTGACCAGACCACGGCGAAATTCGCGGGAAGCGACCGCGTATAGATGACGGTCGCCACGGCATTGGCCGTGTCATGGAATCCGTTGACGAACTCGAACCCCAGGGCGATCAGCAGCGCAATACCGAGCAGGACGTATTCGAAGACCGGGCTCGATGGCGCCACATGCAGGTCATGCCCCAGTTGCCACGCCACATAAAGGGCCGCGCCGAACAGCACGGCCCCGAAGATGCCGAGGGTCAGGACCCGTGACCGCGGTGATCCGGCGGCTTGCTCGCTCAGGACGGTGCTTTGCATGGTGCGCCTCCGTGTTGGTCACCCACAGTTAGCAGTCGTCCGTGACCGCTACGTGTCACCCCTCTATACCTGCTCTTAACAATCGATCATAATAGGAGCGATTCTCATTTAGATTCGCTTTCGCGAGCGCCCTCCGTTCCAAGGATTCCCATGTCTGCCACCCCGTCCCAGGCCCGCCGCCGTCTCGCCGCTTCCATCCAGATGGCCCTGTTCGGTGCCCTTCTGCTCACGGGCACCGCGCATGCCGCGGGCTCGGATGCGGCGCCCGCAGCCGCGTCGCCCGCCGCGCCCGACGACCAGAAGAAGCACGACGACAACACGACGACGCTGTCCGGTATCCAGGTGAAGGCCGATGCCGCCGCCCCCACGGCGGCGTATGCCGGCGGTCAGGTCGCGAATGGTGGACGCTTCGGTGTCCTGGGCAACCAGGACCTGATGAATGTGCCCTTCAGCATGACCAGCTACACCGACAAGCTGATCCGCGACCAGCAGGCGCATACGCTGGGCGATGTCGTGAGCAACGATCCTGCAGTCCGTACCGGCTTTGGCTATGGCAACTATTCGCAGGCATTCACCATCCGTGGGTTCCAGCTCGACAGCGACGACATCGGTTTCGACGGTCTCTATGGCCTGCTTCCGCGCCAGCTGATCGCACCCGAACTCGTCAGTCGCGTCGAAGTGTTCAAGGGCGCCAGCGCGTTCCTCAACGGCATTTCACCCGGTGGTTCCGGTATCGGCGGCAGCATCAACGTCGCGCCCAAACGCGCCGATGTCGCCCCGCTCACGCGGGTCGGGGTCGATTACGGCAGCAACGGCCAGGTCGGTGAATCGATCGACATCGGTCGGCGCTTCGGCGCAGGCAACGCCTTTGGCGTGCGCGTCAATGCGGTGCACCGCGAGGGCAGCACGGCGATCGACGGCGAGAATTCACGTGAGACGGCGCTCGGTATCGCCTTCGATTACCAGGGCGAGAAGCTGCGAGTCACGACCGACCTCGGGTACCAGAAGCGCGTCATCGATGGTGGTCGTTCCACGGTCTTCCTCGGCGCCGCGACCGAGGTGCCTCGTGCGCCCTCCGCGAAAACCAATTACTCGCAGCCCTGGTCGGGCTCGAGCCTGGAAGATACGTTCGGCGTCGTGCGCGCCGAATACGACTTCACTCCCTGGCTCACGGGTTACGTGGCAGCCGGTGCCCACCACGGCAACGAGTATGGCGATTACATCAGCCCGACCCTTACGGACAATCGCGGCGACGCCACGGAGTCCCGCTTCACGGTCCCGTACATCGCCGATACGGCCTCGGGTGAAGCGGGCTTCAATGCCCATTTCGAGACAGGTGACGTGACGCATCGGGTCAATGTCGGTTTCTCGGCCCTGTCGACGAACAAGAAAGCGGGCTACGCCGGCTCGGCGGCCTTCGCCACGAATCTCTACAGCCCTGTCGACGTGGCACGCCCCGGCTATACGTACAACGTCGGCCCCATCAGTGACCCCGGATTCACCGGTCGCACGCAGCTGCGAAGCATGTCCGTCTCCGACACGCTCGGCTTTTTTGACGACGCTGTGTCGCTCACCTTAGGCGCCCGTCGCCAGAAGCTGCACGTGCTTGGCTATGACTACGCCGTGGATGGCGTGGATGGCGCAAAGAACGCCGAATACGAAAAGTACGTCACCAGCCCGATCATCGGCCTGAACTGGCGCATCTCGGAGCAGTTCTCCGTCTATGCCAACCACATCGAGGCGCTCACCCAGGGTGACACGGCACCGACGTTGTTCAACGGCGTGGCCGTGACCAACGCCGGCCAGGTCTTCGCCCCGTACCGGTCGAAGCAGAACGAACTGGGCCTGAAGTGGGATGCAGGCAATTTCGGCAGCTCGCTCGGCCTGTTCCAGATCAAGAAGGCCAGTGGTTACGTCGACAACTCGACGAATACCTATGTCATCAACGGCGAGCAGCGCAACCGTGGCGTCGAGTGGAGCTTCTTCGGCGAGCCGGTCCACGGCCTCCGGCTGCTGGGTGGCGCGAACTACATCAAGCCGGAGCTGGTCGACACCGAAAACGGCACGAACGACGGCCATGACGCGATCGGCGTGCCACGGTTCCAGGCAAATGCGGGTGCCGAGTGGGACATCCCGAACAGCCCGGACATCACGCTCAGCGCGCGTGCCGTGCGCACCGGCAAGCAATACCTCGACGTCGCCAACTCGCTCAAGGTGCCTGCCTGGACCACGTATGACGTTGGCGCGCGCGCCACGACGTCGCTCGAGGGCGTGCCGGTCACCTTCCGCCTGACGGTGCAGAACATCATGAACAAGGGTTACTGGGCATCGGCGACCGGCGGTTACCTCACGCAGGGTACGCCGCGCACGTTCCTTGTCTCGGCATCGTTCGACTTCTGATCGCCGCACGCTGATACTCCGGGCAACGGGCTGAGGCCCTCCCTCCGGAGTGGGTGTGCACGTTCAGCGCTGGACTCCTGTCGCCTTTGCGGGCCTGCTCGGCCTGCATACCGGTGTCGCCCTGCTGGTGCAGGGCGATACCCTGGCATGGAGCTATGCCTGCGTGCTTCTCGTGCTGGCTGGCACGCTCGGGCTCTGCGGGCGCCGCATCCGTCTGGCCGTGCCACATAACAAGCCGCTCTGGCGGCTTCTTTTCTGTGCGCTCGCCACCAAGGCCGCCGCGCACGTGCTGCTTCTGCTCGACGCCCTGCAGAACGCCGACGGCACCCTGGTCATGGTCGACCCCAGCCTCTATTTCTGCCTCTCGGGGCTCTTCATGGTGGCAGCGGCTGCCTACGACCCTGCGGGACCGATGCTGAAATGGGCGACGGCCGCCGACCTGCTGCTTTCGCTGGTGCTGGCGGTCCTGTTCTACATCGTTCTCAAAGCCGCGATACCGACGCAGGCGCCCGAACTGGCGGCGCCCTTCCTCACCGGGCTCTTCGATGGCCTCGACGCCTTCGTCGCCATCTTCGCGACGATCCGTCTGCTGGGCACGCGGCGCGCCGACGAGCGTCGGTTCTTTTCCGTGCTGGCGGTGTTCGGATGGATCGACGGCCTGGCGGCCGCCCTGCATAACCGGCTCCTCTTTGTCACCGACTCCTTCCTGCCGGAGGTGCTCCAGTCGCTCTCGATCGCTGTCCTCGGGGTGCTCCTCGCCCGACGGGCATCGGTGTGGTTTCGCGGCTACCGACCGAGTCCGCGCGTGCGCCAGCTATCGCGGAGCATTCGTCCGTTCGTGCTGTGTATCGGCCTGTGCGTGGTCGCCCTCGCACTGGTGCCGGTGCGTCCGACGCTTGCCATCACCCTGTTGGCCGTGGGTATCGTCATCTTCGCCGTGCGCAACGCCCTCGTCGTCGCCTACCACCTGCAGGTGGAAGACGAGCTCCGTTCCATGCGGCGCAGCCTGCAGTACAGCGCCATGCACGACGAGTTGACCGGGCTGGTCAACCGCCGCGGCCTCTTCAATACCCTCCGGCGTGAATACGAGGCCTCGCGCAACGGCACGTTTACCGTCGCGATGGTGGATGTGGACCACTTCAAGCGCTACAACGACGCCTATGGCCACCAGGCCGGCGACGCAAGCCTGACCCGCGTCGCGGCGGAGCTGCGGAATGCCTGTGCCGATGTGCCCGGCGCGATTGCCGGGCGCTACGGCGGCGAGGAATTCCTGCTGGCGCTGCCCGCCATTCCCGCGGACCGCGCCGAGCGCATCGTGGCAGCCGCATGCGCGCGGATCGCCTCGCTGGCCATGCCCCACGTACACGGCGTGGGCGGCATCGTCACGGTGAGCGCGGGGCTGGCGAGTTCGACGGGCCCGGACCGGCCCTCGATCGACCGTCTGGTCAACGAGGCTGACGAAGCCGTCTATCGTGCGAAAGCCAACGGCCGCGGTCGGCTGGCACGTGCGACGGCACGCCATGCCGACGCGCCATGACGGTCGGCCTTCGCACCCGGTTCATCGCCGTTCGCCGACGATCGGTACATGGGTCACCTTTTCTGGATTATTTTCATCGGCGCCTTGCTGGTTCTCACCTCCATGGGTGCAGGACTGATCCGCAGGGGACCGATCACGGCGTTCGCCGTCTATCTCGCCGCCGGCATCGCGGTGGGTCCCGCCCTGCTCGGCATCGCGGCGCTCGACTTCAACGAACAGAACGCTGGCTGGTTGCGCCCGCTTACCGAAACCGGGCTCGTGGTGTCGCTGTTCATCACCGGCCTCAAGCTGCGCGTTCCGTTCCGGCACCACGGCTGGAAAACGGCGGTACGACTCGCGGCGCCGGCGATGGTCCTGACCATCGCCGGCGTCACGGCCCTGGTGCATGTGCTCGCTGGCTGGTCGTGGCCCATGTCCCTGGCCCTTGCGGCGATCCTCTCGCCGACCGACCCCGTTCTCGCCAGCCTCGTGTCCGTCGATGACGCGCGCGATGACGACCAGCTACGGGTCGCGCTCTCGGGGGAAGCCGGCCTCAATGACGGAACGGCACTGCCCTTCCTGCTTCTTGCGCTGACGCTTCTCACGGCCTCGGATAGCGGCGGACACCTGTGGGCTCACTGGCTTACCGTCGATCTGCTGTGGGAATGGGTCGGTGGCCTGGTACTGGGCTTCGCCCTTGGCTGGGTCGTGGGATACCTCAGCACGCGCCTGCGCCACGCCACCAACGACGTGGCGCCCAGCGACTTCCTGGCCCTCGGCATCATGGCGCTGGCGTACGGCTGCGCCGAGGCCATGGACGCGTCGGGCTTCCTCGCCGCCTTTGCGGCGGGTGTCGGCCTGCGCCGGGTCGAGCTTCGCGTCGTGCACGCCCATCCGATCGAAGAAAACGAGGACACGGACAATGACGGCATGCGGCAGCCGGCCGAGCTTCTCGTCAGGCCGAATGAGCGCAGCACGGCGGGTGCCGACCATCCCGCGCAGACCGTCGGCTGGGTCGTATCTGACGCGCTCTCCTTCGGGGACACCATGGAGCGACTCATCGGTGCAGGCCTTGTGTTCGTTGTCGGCGTAGCGGTGTTGCCTGCGTTTTCGTGGATGGGCGCGGCCATCGCCGCCGTGCTTTTCCTCGTGATCCGGCCGGCCTCCGTCTGGCTCTCCACCATCGGCGGCCATGTGCCATGGCGGCGCCGGCTGCTCCTAGGCTGGTTCGGCATCCGGGGCCTTGGCAGCCTGAATTACCTGGCCTATGCCATGACCCACGGGCTCGCGGGAAACGAGGGCAACGACCTTGGCAGGATTGTCCTTACCGTGGTCGCGCTGAGCATCGTCGTGCACGGCGTCAGCACGGGTCCGCTCATGAGCTGGCGCGGCAGGGCGCTGGAGCGCCTGCATGCCGGGGGCCGATGATGATGCGTGGCGTCACCTGCCCCCCTTGCGCCCTGCCCCCCTTCCGCCGCACTCTCGGCGCAGAGGGTTCCGTGACACAACGCGACGTGTGACGAGGGAGGACGACATGCATGACCAGGACACCACGACCTTCACCATGGGCGACATTATCTTCGACGCCGTGACGATGAACGAAGCCGCCGTTTCGGGTGACTTCGATCAAAGCCGCGTCCGCGCCCGCCAGATCGGTGCGCTGGCCGCCGCCGAGGGCCTGCATGGCATCGCCGAGGCCGCGCATGTACTCAGCCGGCTCCTCGGCCCTTCAGGGACGGATCCGCAGCCCGGATTCGGCAACGCGATGGTCGAGGTCTCGCGACAGATCGACCTCGCGTTCGGCGAAGGCTGAGCTACGGCGTGCCGGCTGAGCTACTGCGTGCCGGCATAGCGCCGGCAATGTTCCAGGTACCCACCCTCGTGGGCTTGCATCAGCTCCACGACGCTGCGCCATAGCCATGATGGTGCGTCGATGTTCTGCGGCCGGTTTCGCGAAAGCTCAGCCAGCCAGCGCTTACGGGTGGACCGGTCCATCTGCGCCGCGTGGGCGCGCCCCACCACGTTGCCGAGATAGCGAGCGACGTCTCGCGCATCGTCGGGCTGCATCCGCTCCAGGTCGATTTTAAGATCCTGCGGGCGCAGTTCCCGCACGAATACCGTCTTGCCCTGGATCCGTCCGGTGATCATGCGCTGGCCAAGATTCGGAGCAAGATGCATGGCGCCCGCCTTCACCCGCTCCGCGTTGTCGCGGGGCATGTCGGCGTCGGGACTGCGTGGCGCAGCGGCTCGCAGCGCCTCCTTCACGTCGATGAGGCAGAGCTCGTGCGCACCGCCCTTGCGCGTCACGCGCAGCAGTAGCGCATAGCGCAGGCGTCCGAGCGAACTGCAGCCTTTCACCCAGTACTTCGCATCGACCAGTTCGATGGACGACTTTTCGCAACGTCCGACCAGTTGCGTGACCAGGTCACGGATGCCGTCGCTTTCCGTCAGTGCCAGCAGTTCCGCGCGCTCCTCGTCGGTGACGGGCCAGTAACGCTTGCCGACCGGGATTTCCGGGATACCGGTGCTGAAACGCTCGCTGGCGAGATGCTTCCAGCGACGTTTCAGCGCAGCCTTCATGACCACCTTGATCGACTGCGGACGATCGACGAAGCGATATAGCTTCCGTCCGCTGCCCATGGCGCGCTCGTAGCCGTCGATGAGCTGCTCCACCATGCGCGCCGTGATGACACCCGGCAGGTCCGACCCGCGTGCCGCCGTGGCCAGCGAGACCGCAAGCCTCACGATATCGTGCGCGGGGTTGCCTACCACGGTCTGGTCGAGGTCGCGGATCTGGACATCGATGCCACCCTCCAGGTCAGCGACCGGGCCGATATTGCTGATGTGGCAGTCGCCGCATATCCACACATCGGGTCCCTCGGGCAGAACCCGGCCCGCGCGCTCAAGCCAGTCGTAGAACTGCACCGTGTTGCCGCGTACGAAGGCATGCGCCGACCGCGCCATCTTCAGGTTGCGCAGCGCGGCCAGCCGAGGCGCACGTTGGTCGGGAGTCAGGGGAATCGATGGCGCCATGGGCTCGCTCGCAAGTTATTGCGCATCACTACGGTGCGCGGATGACCTGCGAGTGTGTGGCGAAAGACGTGAAGCGTGGGCGAGATTATTGCCCGGAACGCATGCGCCAGCGCTTGATCAGCGTGACGGGCCCGACGGGCGCGGAAACGGCGGGTGTCTCCGCATCGACGGGCGGCTGGCCCGCTGTCGATGTAGCAGCTGACGATGTAGCAGCTGACGATGTGCTCGCTGACGATGCGCCTGCCGGCGATTTGCCTGCCGACGATGCGCCCGCCGACGATCTGCCTGCTGACGAATCTGGCGCGTCCGCGGGCTCGCCCCTTTCAGGGCCCGGTGGCGTGGAAGAGTTGGAGGCAGTGCCGGACATGTCGACATCGTAGCGCAAGCGAGCCTCCGAAATTTCTCATTGCCCGCCCGGGTCAGCACAAGGCAGTTGCCCGATCGCACAAGGCGCTCGTGCCGCGTTTACTCGTAGGACTACGTCGCCAGCACTCGCAAGACATTGCCGGAAACGTTTACATCATGTACAAAACGCTTCCACTGGCAATGCGAAGCATTCGCATTCATGCCGTCCCCACGGCCGTGCATTGCGCGCGAACTTCGTTAAGGGTCCCAAGCATGAACTCCATTACATCGTCCGGCGCACGCCCGACTCGCCTGGTGCGCGCGCTGCGCCGCGCGCTCATCGGCGCCACCATGGTCGCCACGGCGTCGTGCGCCTTCGTGTCATCAGCGATCGCGCAGGACGCGGCAACGGCGAACGCCAGCGCGGCGCAGGGCCGGCATCACGACACCACGTCGCTGGACGCGGTGAAGGTGAGCGCCACGGCCACCGACGCGGGCGCATACGCCGGCGGGCAGGTCGCCCGCGGTGGCAGCCTGGGCGTGCTGGGCACGGCCAACACGATGGACGTCCCTTTCAGCACGATGAACTACACGAGCGAAGCGCTGCGCAACCAGCAGGCGCGCACGCTGGCGGACATCGTCGTGAACGAGGCCTCGGTGCGCACGCTCACGTCGAGCGGCGGCTTCGGGGAAGATTTCCAGATTCGCGGTTACACGGTCGCCAGTTCGGATGTCGGCGTGAATGGCCTGTACGGGCTGGCGTCGGCGAGCCGCATGCCTGCCGCCATCATGGAGCGGGTGGAAGTGCTGAAGGGTCCGGGTACGCTGATGTACGGGATCGGGCCCAGCGGCAGCGTGGGCGGTGCGATCAATGTCGTCACGAAGCGCGCCGACGACGTTCCGCTCACCCGCCTCACCGCTACCTACCAGTCGAAATCGCAGTTCGGGCAGCAGATCGACGTGGGTCGTCGCTTCGGCACGGACAACGCGTGGGGCGTGCGCTTCAACGGCGTCTATGCCGATGGCGAAACAGGTATCCGCGGCGGCAACCAGCGGCCTTCCCTCGGCGCACTCGCCATCGACTACCGCGGGCAGGCCCTGCGCTGGTCACTCGACGCCTACGACCAGCGGGAGCACACGAGGGACATCCGTCCCCAGGTGGGTTTCGCGGCAGGCGTCACGTCGATCCCCGGCCCGCCGTCCGCGCATGGCAACTTCTACCCCGGCACGGAGCTGACCCTCCACGATTCCACCGTGGCGACGCGGCTCGAATACGACCTCACCTCCGATGTCATGGTCTACGGCGCCGCCGGCTATCGCTATGGCACCGCCGACCAGACCTTCCCCAGTGGCCAGTCGGATTCGCTCGGCAACATCACCGTGCGAAACGGCTACTACGATTCGTACTCGCGGACGAAGACCGGCGATGTCGGGGTGCGTGTGCACTTCGATACGTTCGGCATCTCGCATACGTTGAGCCTCGGCGCCACGAAGCTGGACCAGGAAGCCGGCAATTTCTATGTCACCTCGGCGGGAACGGTGGCCTCGAACATCTACGATCCGGCACCACTGCCCGTGGTGACCGCCGCGCGCGGGGGGCCGAAGAAAGCCTCCAATACGCAGCTCACCAGCTATTCGCTCACGGATACGATGGCTTTCGCGGATGACAGCCTGCTGGTGACTGCAGGCCTGCGCCACCAGAGGGTCGCGCTGGACAACTACGCGACGGCCACCGGCGTACGCACCGGCGCGTATGACGAGAGCGCGGTGTCGCCGCTGGCCGGCGTGGTGTACAAGCCGATCGACAATGTGTCGGTGTACGCGAACTTCACCTCCGGCCTTTCGCGCGGCGGCGAGGCGCCGACCACCGCCGCCAATGCCGGCCAGGTGTTCCCTCCGTACAAGTCGAAGCAGTACGAGACCGGCGTCAAGGTCGACTGGGGCAACGTGAACACCACGGTGTCGGTGTTCCAGGTGTCGCGCCCCAACGCGATCACCGATCCGGCGACGAACATCTACAGTTTCGATGGCGAGCAGCGTAACCGCGGCCTCGAGCTCTCCGGTTATGGCGAACTCGCCCCGGGCCTGCGACTGATGGCCAGTGCCACGTTCTACGAGGCCACGCTGTCGAAGACGGCGGGCGGCCTTAACGATGGAAACACGGCGAACGGCGTGCCCAAGCGCACCTTCAATATCGGGCTCGACTGGGACACCCCATGGGTGCAGGGACTTGGCTTCTCCGGTCGGGCGATCAGCAACACGTCGACGTATTTCAACGCCGCCAACACGCTGAAGCTTCCCGGCTGGACACGTTTCGATGCCGGCGCGCGTTACAGCACGACCGTCGCAGGCACGCCGGTCGTGCTGCGCGCGAACGTGGAGAATCTGTTCAATCGTCATTTCTGGCTGCTCAGCGGTACCTATGCGACGGTGGCCGCACCGCGTACCTTGGTCGTCTCGGCACAGTTCGACTTCTGAGTCCATGACAGACGCACGTTCCCCCGCACGCTCTTTCCTGCGCACCGCGCCCCTGCTCTCCCGCGTGGTGGCGGCCATCTTCGGGGGCTATGCACTGGCTTCCCTGACGGGCATCGGCACCCTCGCCCTGCCCCTTGCACCCGCGCAGGCGGTGATCGCGGGGCAGCTGGCGAGCTTTCTCGTCTACACCGGCGCCGTGGTGTGGGTTTTCGCCGTGCGTAGCGCTCGCCGCGCGTGGCTGGGCATCCTGGTGGTGGCCGTGCCCCTGGGCCTCGCCGCCGGCTCGGTCTGGATGCGGAGTCGTGGCGCATGACGCCGAAGCCTTTCGCAGAGCCGGCGCCGCGTGGTATCCGCCAGACCATGGTCGAACTCCACACCTGGGCCGGCCTGCTTGCGGGGTGGCTGCTTTACGCCATGTTCCTCACCGGGACGGTGAGCTACTTCAAGGATGAGATCTCCCAATGGATGCGGCCCGAGCTCGCACACCAGGTGTCGGCACCCGACCTTCCCGCCGTGGCGCAGCGTGTGACGCACACCCTGCGGAACGTGGCGGCGGGCAGCGAGCAATGGAGCATGCAGTTGCCCGGCCCCCGCAGCAACGTCGCGACCGCGTTCTGGCGTGTACCCGGGTCCGCCGGCAAACGAGCCTTCGGCGAAGCGACCTTCGATCCGTCGACCGGCGGCAAGGTCGTCGCGCGCGAAACGCTGGGCGGCGACTTCTTCTACCGCTTCCACTTCCAGTTCTATTACCTGCCCATCCTCTGGGCCCGATGGCTCGCCGGGCTCTGCGCCATGTTCATGCTGGTGGCGATCGTCAGCGGCGTCATCACGCACAAGAAGATCTTCACCGACTTCTTCACCTTCCGCTGGGGCAAGGGGCAACGGTCGTGGCTGGATGCCCACAACGCGTTCTCGGTGTTCGGCCTGCCGTTCCACCTGATGATCACCTATACCGGGCTCGTGACGCTCATGGCCATGTACGTGCCGTGGGGGTCGCAGATCGCGATAAAGACGCCCGATCAGCGGCAGTTACTGAACGACCAGCTCAGTGCCTATATCCAGCCGGCGAAGCCTGGCGGCGTGAAAGCGCGACTCGCGCCCATCGATGCCATGGTTCGACAGGCCGAGGCACGCTGGGGCCAGGGTAACGTGAGCCGAGTCACCATCACGCTGCCCGGCGATGCCGCCTCGCAGGTCGCCGTGGCGCGCGGTGAGTCATCGCGGGTGTCCATGAGCCCGCAATACATGCTGTTCAACGGTGCGACGGGCGCACTCATCGACGTGAAGGACCACGTGGGCGGCGCCGCCGAAACCCGCGGCGTGCTGTACGCGCTGCATATCGGTCGGTTCAGCGACATCCAGTTGCGCTGGCTCTACTTCCTCGTCAGCCTGACCGGCACGGCGATGGTGGGAACAGGGCTGGTGATGTGGACCGTCAAGCGGCGGACGAAACTGCCCGATCCGCAACGGCCCCATGTCGGCTTCCGCCTGGTGGAACGCCTGAACGTCGCGAGCATCGCGGGGCTGTCCGTTGCCATGACCGGATTCCTGTGGGCGAACCGCCTGCTTCCGCTGGCCGTCGAGGCGCGTGCGGAAGCGGAGATAAACCTCTTCTTCGCCGTGTGGGCGGCGACGCTCGTCTACGCCATCGTGCGGCCGGCCAGGCGCGCATGGATCGAGTTGCTGTGGCTGGCGACGGCACTGCTCGCGCTGCTTCCCGTATTGAACGCGATGACCACCCCGCGTCCGCTGTGGCACAGCGTGGCGACGGGTGACTGGGTGTATGCCGGGTTCGATCTGGTGACATGGGCGTTCGCCGCGCTGCATGCCGCACTGGCTATCCGCACCGCGCGCGCCCCGATGGCGTCGCGGAGGGTAAAACGCACTGCGGCAGCTGCAGCTGCAGCTGCACCTGCACCTGCACCTGCGGCTATCGTGCTGGAGGAGGACGCGTGATGCACCTGACTGTATTCCTGGTGTGCCTCGCGTCGTTCCTGCTGCTGGCAGCTGCAACCTCGCGGCAGCAGGACGTGCTGTTCCGCCGGAAGCTCACGGCAAGGCTTACCCGGGCGGCGCGCATGGCGGGATGGTGCGGCCTCGCCATCGCGCTTGCATGGTGCGTGACGTCCCGCGGCTGGGCTTTCGGGCTGGCCAGTTTCAGCGGCCACACGAGTATCGCCTCGGGTGTCGTCTACGTCGCCATGATTGCCCGGGGCCGCCGGGCGTAGCGCTCCTATGCGTCGGTGGCCAGCGTGACGCTGCGGTATGCCTCGAGCGTTGCAAGCCGTTCCGACCATGCATCGTGCAGGAACGTATAGGTCGCGCTGCCCATGGCCAGTCGACGGGGTGCCGGCGTCATGCCGGCGGAGTCGATCATCGCCCGCGCCACCTTTTCCGGATCGCCCAGGGCGCCGAACGCCTTGAGGTCCCCGCCGAGTACCGCACGGCGCACCTGCCCCACGAGTGATGCCTCGTAAACCGCCATGGACTCGGGCTGGACCAGCCCGGCCGCGAAGTTCGTCATGGCCGCACCGGGTTCCGCGATGGTGAATTCGATGCCGAACGGCGCGACCTCCTGTGCGACGGATTCCACGAACCCCTCGATACCCCATTTGGTGGCGTGATACAGGCTGAAAACCGGGAACGCCGCCTGCCCGCCTGCGGAGGACACCTGGATGATCCGGCCACCACCCTGCCCGCGGAGATGCGGCAGCACGGCGCGTATCACATGGATGGAACCCAGCAGGTTGGTGTCGATCTGTCGCGAGATCTGCTCGTCGGTGACTTCTTCAGCCGCGCCGAACAGGCCGTAGCCGGCGTTGTTGACCACGACATCGATGCGCCCCATGGCGGCGAATGCGTCGTTCACCACGCGCCGCACGTCGTCGGGAAGCGTGACATCCAGTTCGGCGACATGAAGGCGATCCGGATACGCGTTGCGCAGGTCGTCGAGCGCCCCGGGGCGGCGCAGGGTCGCGACCACGCGGTCGCCGCGTTCCAGCAGGATACGGGTCATAAGCCGCCCGAAGCCGGACGACGTGCCAGTGATGAACCAGGTAAGTGGGGTCGGTGTCATGGTTGCTCCTGGATGGGTTCGATGAAATCAAAACCATCGTAGGCGCGCCGGACCGTTGCTACTATCCGTTCAATTGAGGATGACGCAGTGAAAATCAGCCATGAATGCGCGACCTGACCTGAGCGAACTGACCGCGTTCCTGGCGATCGTGCACCACCGCAGCTTTCGCAAGGCAGCGGAGTCACTCGAGCTTTCGCCTTCCACCCTGAGCCACATGATGCGTACGCTGGAAGCACGCCTGGGCGTGCGCCTGCTCCACCGGACCACGCGCAGCGTGTCGCCTACCGAGGCCGGCGACCGTTTCAGGGCGCAGCTGCAGCCGGTGCTGCACAGCCTCGACCTCGCGCTCGATGACGTGGGTACCTTTCGGGACGGCCCGAGCGGGACACTCCGGATCAATGCGGGTGAGTCCGCTGCCCGTCTGCTCCTGCACGAGGTGCTCCCCGTATTTCTCGCGCGCTACCCTAACGTGGATGTCGACCTGGTATCGGAAGGCCGGCTGGTCGACATCGTCGCGGAAGGGTTCGACGCGGGCGTCCGTCTTGGTGAATCCGTGCCGCGCGACATGATTGCCGTACGACTGGGGCCGACCGTCCGTTTCGTGGCGATCGCATCGCCCGCTTACCTGCACCGCCATGGCGCGCCCCTGACCCCGCAGGACCTTTACAGCCATCGCTGCATACGCATGCGCATGAGCAGCGGGAAACGCTATGCGTGGGATTTCGAGAAGGACGGAAACGCGATCAACGTAGACGTACCCGGTTCGTTGAGCCTCGACCACCTCGAGCTCATGGCCGATGCAGCGGCGCTGTCCCTCGGGATCGCGTACGTTCCCGAGACGGTGGCGCATGCGCGCATCGAGGCGGGCGCGCTGGAGATCGTGCTCGGCGACTGGTCCCCTCCGCTGCCGGGCCTGTACCTGTATTACCCGGGGAGGCGCCAGGTTCCGTCCGGGCTGCGCGCCCTGATCGATGTGATCAGAGAACGCTGGCCGACCTGATGACGGTGACCAGTGCACGCGCGGCGCACGACACCGCTGTCGTAGGAGCGCGCCGGGCGCGCGACAGCTCCTCGCGAAGAGCTGTCGCGCGCCCGGCGCGCTCCCACGGCCATCGCTTCGCTATAACGGGTGCCGCCCTGCAACAGGTTGACCGTACCGGCCGTGCGTCGATCGTACCGTTCTATTTAAGGACACCCGCTTCGATCGGGAACGGCAACAGCTGGTGGCGCTCGCCCAGGCCATCACGGAGGTCAATTTCGATGCCGCGCGTCATCGAACTCATCGGTACGTCGTTGACGCTGTCCTCGAACGGGTTCTGCAGGTCGTTGCCCGATTGCAGCAAGCCAAGGAAAAGGATGCCGGCCACCGTCGAGCCCAGCGGCGTATAAAAACCGAGCTGCTCAACCAGGCCGAACGGGAGCAGCGCGCAGAACATGTGCGTGAAGACGATCGGGTACACCGAATACTGCTGAGGAAGCGGCGTATTCTTGATGCGCTCCATGCCGCCCTGGGCGTGCGATATCTCCGCCAGTGTCTTCGCGAAGGCGGCGCGTGTGATCGAATCCGGTGCAGCCGCGCTCAGCAGTTCCCCGGTGTGGAGCACGATGGCATTGGGCACGTTCGCCACGTTACGCAGGTGGTCGAGCTCGTCTTCCGACAGCAGTCCCGTGAGCTGCTCGAGCCCGAGCTGTCGCCTCAGGTGCAGGCGCAGTGCGTGCACATAGGCGATCTGCCTGTAAGAAATCTCGTCGGCGAGGGACCTGTCGTCGACCAGCGTCCGCGCTTCACGGACCAGCGTACGCGAGCAGTTGACCATCGCCCCCCATAATGTCCGCGCTTCCCACCAGCGCGCATACGCCGTGGCATTGCGGAAGCTGAGGTAGATCGCCACGGCCGTGCCGAACAGCGTGAGCGGTAACGCCGGGAAGTTGCTCCACTGCGACTGCGTGAAATACCAGGCCGCAGTGACGAGCACGTCCCAGGCAAAAAGGACCATCAAGGGGCCGCTGACGTAGCGCCAGAGGTGGCTGACATGGGCATGACCGGGTACGAGCATGTTACTTCTCCTCGTTGTGAGTCGTGCGGGGCCAGGCACCGAAACCATCCGATGCGGTGGGAAGGGGTTGCTGCACCGGCATGGCGGGCGCTTCCTGCTCCTCGCGATCCGTGGCCTTGGCCTGCGCAAGGCCGAAGGCAAGCATCATGACCACGGCATGCAGCACGATCGATTCACGTAGTTTCAGCCATCGCATGGCCAGGAGCGGCGCAACGCCGAGAAGGATGGCCGTGCCGAAGAAATCGGCCGTCCAGAGGTCCAGTCGCCCCGGTGAATCGGACGCGACGACGAGCGCGGCGCAGAGGACGATGGTGCCAAGCAGGCGATAGTGAGCGAGGAGGTAATGCGCGACCGGCTCACGCGACGGTTCGGAGCGTTCCTGGGACGACATGGAGAGATTCGGGTAGTTTCGGGACGTGCATCGAAACTGGAATATCCGAACGCATGGCGCAACTGGTACGTGCCATCGGATTCAGGAAAACGTAGCGTCGAGTCGCAAGGGAAATGGCGTTGGGTGGCACAAGGTATTGCGGCGCAACATCTTTTTAGTTCCGGGGGATCGGTCGAGGTCGCACCCTTCGTCGTGGCATGCCGTTCAGTCGAAGGCCGCGCTCGGTGCAAGCAAGCCAGGATGCAATGAGCATCTTCTGAGATAGACGGCCAAAACGTCAAGGTCGTGTGAATACGGACGTCAAAGCCCGTGGTGCATGCGTAGGAGCGCGCCGTGCGCGCGACAGCTCCTCGCGAAGACACACAGGTGGTCGCGAGAAAATGTCGCGCGCATGGCGCGCTCCTACACGGCGGCGTGGGGTTTGTGCTTAGTAGTCGTAGCTTACCCCCAGACGGATGTAACGCGGCACCTGGCGCACCACGGCCTGTCCGTACTGCGGATCGGCCTGCCCCGGCGCCAGTTCCGAGTACGGGTACTTGTTGAGCGGCTTCTGCTCGTTCAGGGCGTTAAACACGCTGGCCGTGAACGACAGCTTCCCTGCGGCGAAGGCCGGCCGATAGGTCGTGCCCAGGTCGAGCTGATGCACCCATGGCAGGCGGCCATGTGAACCTGGCGGCGACGCGACGCCATCGCAGTAATGGTAGGACCCGCCGTACTTGCCGGGGTCGGACTCGTCGGCCCCGTAATAGCCAAGGCACGTCTTCGGCGAGCCGGATACGACGCTCAGGTTCGCCGATACCAACCATTCCGGCGTGAACTGGTAGTAGCCGTACAGCTTGAGCTGATGGGTGTGGTCGTTGTTCGTCGGCCCGTTGGTGTTCTCCATGATGTAGCTGTTGTCCCAGTCTTCGCTGGTCGACGCGGCCGTCTGCTGGAGATCGGAGCGGAGCTGGCCCTCGGTGTTGCCGTAACTGCGCGAGAACACGTAATCGACCTTGCCATACCAGTGCCCGTCGAACGGGTGCTCGAGGAAGGTCTCCAGCGAGTAATACCGACGCTTCAGGCCCTGGAAGCCAAGCTCGCTGTTGCTCAGTGGCACGCTGACCGTCTGCCCGGCCGAGTCGATCAGGTTGAAGGTGTTGGCACGGCCCGGGTTGAACAGGTAGCAGCTGTTCGTCGAGGTAACGTCATAACCGAGGGAAGTCGCCTTGGCGAGGATCCTGTCCGTGTCGCAGTAGTCGTCGATCGCACTACGCAGGATACGCTGCGTGAGCTTCGCGCCGTAGACCCAGTCAGCGCCAGCGGTCTTCGTGAATCCAAGGATGAATTCGTCCTGGTACTCCGATTTCAGGTTGCTCGCCGTCACCGTGCGGGCATCGGGCAGCACGCCGTAGTAGTTATTCGAGGAGACGGGCTTCGAGAACGAGGTGAGACCGGTCGGCAGGCCCTGGCTGTCGATGCCGCTGTACGTAAAGTACTGCGACGTGCTGAGCGACGCACCGGCGGCATTGAGGCCCGGGTTCAGTGGCAGGCCGAGGTAGTACCGGCCCGCATTGCCGTAGACCTTGAAGCTGGCGTCACCGAAGACGTCCCATGCGGCACCGAGGCGCGGCGCCCACTGCGGCCTGTGCTGCGTGACATACGCCTCGCCGACGCGGTTGAAGTTCTCGAACTGGTCGTTGCGCAGGCCCAGCGAAAGCAGGACGCGGTCGTTGAGCTGCCATTTGTCCTCGATGTACTGGGCGCGCTGCGTGGCACGTACGCTCGCCAGCGAACTGACGACGTGACGCACCGCGTAGTAGCCGTCCTGTCCGTTGACGATACCACCCGTTGCCGGCACACCGAGACCGGTGGAGATGGGCGTCGTCGGGTCGGCCTTGCCGTAGGTCCAGTAATAGCCGTCACCCGATGCCTCGGAGCCCTGGTCGAATGCCTTGGTGGTCTGGTTGTCGATACCTGCGCTGATCGTGTGGTCGCCCAGCACGTAGGTGACATCGAAACGCGAGTTCGTGCTCTCCGTATGCCGGTTCGGATTGGTGAGCGTCTGCACGGTCTGGTTGTTGCCGACGGGCGAACCGCCGTTCAATGCGGGATTCTGGTTCGTCAGGCCGCTGACATAGGTCAGCGACTGGTCGTAGGCGCCCGGCTGGTCGTACTGGCTGAGGCGCATCTTGCCGTAGAGCGCCGACACCGTGAGGTTGTCCGTGATATAGCCGGTGTACTTCGCCGAGTAGACGTCACCGCCCGTCTTGATGTTGTCCGCGTCGCCAATGCGGTCACCGCGGTCCTGCGCGGCATAGTCGTAATCGTAGATGGTGCCCTGTGTTTCCCGCTTGCTGGAGGCGCCCGTCACCTCCACGATGTTGTTGTCGGTGATGTTCCAGTCGATCTTGCCGTACCAGCGCGGCGAACCATAGCGGTAATGCGTGTCGGGGCTCGTGCTATCCACGGCGGCATGATTGGTGCCCTCCTCCCGCTCGAACTCCCCGGCGAGGAAGAAGAACAGCTTGTCCTTGATCAGCGGTCCACCAATGTACGTGCTGACCGTCGTGATCCAGTCACGGTTCTGGCGATTCGGCTGGTAGAGGTCACCTGCCACCGGCGAAGAAGGCAGGCCATTGGTGTAGTAGGTGTTGACGGATTCCGCGCGCGCGAACGCCGGCTCCCACAGGACCTGCCCGCCGAAATGCCATTCATTCGTGCCGCGCTTGCCCACCTGGTTGATGACGCCCCCGTCGGAGCGACCGTACTGCGCGCTGTAACCGCCCGTATAGACTTCCTGCTGGTCGATGGCGCCGTACGGCAACGAAATACCGCCAAGGCCGCGCTGCGGATCCGTCACGTTGAAACCGTTGATGTAGTAGGCGTTCTCGCTGGCAGCCGAGCCACCGAAGCTGTTCAGCGATGCACCCGTGGGACCGGTGTAACCGCCGCTGTTCGAGATGACGCCTGGCGCGAGCCGCGCGATTTCGTCCGCGTTGCGGGCCAGCGGTAGCTTTGACAGCTGGTCCGAGGTGATCACCGAGCGCGAGTCGACCGACGACACATCGATGTCCGGAAGGCGCCCTGCCCGGACTTCCACGCCATCGAGCGTCGCGGGGGTAGCGGCGGCAAACGAAACGTCAGTCGCTGCACCCACCCTGAGCGCGACGTCCTTGCGGGTGTCGACCGTGGCGCCGTCCCTGCGCAGGCTTACGGAATACGTGCCAAGCGGCAGCTGGCCCGCACTGTACCGGCCCTTCGCATCCACCTGCACTTCGCGACTGAGGCCCGTCGTGCCCTGGACAACGACCGTCGCCCCCTTCGGATCGGCCACCTGCCCGGAAATGGCGCCTGTCGTGGACTGCGCGTGCACGACCGTGCCGCCCAGAAGAGACAGCAACGCTACCGTCAGCGCGTGCCGACGACTCATCGATCTTGGTTTCAAGCGAAATCCCCTTGGATAAGATGCGGACACGGTGGCCCGCACAGGTAACTCCGGCCATCACGCAACCGATGGCCAGGCGTTCGGAAAAACGATGGTTAAGCGGCCGCGATGGCGGCAAACGCCGCCTGGCTCAGGCGCGCGTGCGACATCGAATGACGGTACATTGCGTCATTCGGGAATGACACGGCACGTGGCCGTGGGTAGCGCGGAGCATGGCGGGATGAAGCTGCATTGCGACACTATCGCGTCATTCCTCTCGCGGTGTCAAGACGTATAGACGTCCAAATACTATCGATCCGTTTTCACCATCGATAGCTGACACGCGTGTAGAGGTAGCGCCCGCTGTAGCCGAAGGGCGAATAATCCGGATACGGCCACGTGCCGCCCACGGCACCGTCGCTGCCCGCCTTGTATTTCTGCGGATAGACATTGGTAAGGTTGTCCGCGCCAGCCGTGAACGTCCATCCGTGCAGGGCATAGCTCGCGGAGAGATCGAGAAGCCATCGCGCAGGGAACGTCTGGTCGTAGCCGGGATTGCTCACCGGATCCTGGTTGACCGCGAACTGGCCGTAGCGGGTGAGCGCACTGCGGAAGTTCCAGCGCCCGATCCCGTAGTCCGCGCCGAAGGCGATCTTGTCGCGGGGCGCGCCGTTGGTGATGTACCCCTGCGCGATATGCCCGACCCGCACCAGTTCCAGCCCGCTCTGCGCCAGCTGGGGCGGATTCGGCGCCACGGATAGGATCGACGTGTGGTTGCGGTTATAGGCGGCCGTCAGCTGCAGCTTGCCGGCGGTGCCGAAGTCGAGGCTGTATCCGCCATTGAGGTCGACGCCCCGCGTCCGTGTCTTCAGTGCATTGGTGAAGTAGCTGCCACCCTGGATATTCGCGAAACCCTGGCTGTCGAGATACCCCTGCACCTGGCTGCCGACCAGGTTTTCCGAAGGAACGATGCGGTTGCCTATGGTGATCTGGTAAAGATCGAGCGAGACGGTCCAGGCACCCGGCGCATACACCGCGCCGAGCGTGTAATTGTGGGACTGCTCGGGCTTCAGCGGCTCGGCGCCGAGCGCCCGCGCGACGGGGTCGCTCACGGCGAAGTTGCGTATCTGGGTCGGCACCCCGCCGATGACGTTGGTCGACGTAGTGGAATAGAACTGCTGGGGCAGCGAGGGTGCGCGGAACCCCGTGGCCGCCGTTCCGCGCAACGCGAAGCTATCCGTGAAATCGTACCGGGCCGAAAGCGTACCGGAGGTCGTGTTTCCGAAGTCGGTGTAATCCTCGTGGCGCAATGCGAATGAGCCGCTGAGCTTGTCGGTGATCTGGTTCTCGAGGCTCAGGTACTCGGCCACGTCGTGGCGACTATGACGCCCCGAGTCACCGGGCTGGAAGCCGGGGAAGCCCTGCGAGCCCGTGCCGACGTACGACGATGGATCCCCGGCATCGATCTCATAGGCCTGGTGCAGGTATTCCGCCCCGAAGGCCAGCGTCACCGGGTTTTCCAGCCAGCCGACGCTGAACTCGCGTGCGATATCGACATCGACCGCCTTCTGGGTCGCAAGAAGACGACCCGCATGGAACCGCGTGGGACTGGCTGCCCCGAGATCGACGTTGAGCGTATGGATCGGATCGATGCTGACGCGGCTGCGTCCGTAGTTGCCGCTGACATCCCAGCGCCAGCCGTTATCCGTCGTGCCACGCACGCCCGCCACCACCGAGCTGTCGATGGAGCGCACGTCGTTGAGCGGAAGATATCCATCGGGATAGATGGACGGCACGTTGCGCGAACTGTCATAGGTGCGGAACAGCGCGGGCGACGTGCCTTCGCGACTGCTCGTGCTGGCGAACGAGTAGAAATCGACGTTCTTCGCCAACGCATACTGCACGTTGAGCAACGCCTGGTGATTACGGATATCAGGCTCGCCGATGCGTTGTGTCTTATGGCCATACACGGGCGACGAAGGGTCGCGGTAGTCCCGCCCTCCCCGGTTCGTCGCATCGGCGTGTCCCTGCACGACGCTCAGACGCGCGAAGCCCTTGTCGCCACCGAGCGGCACGCCCAGGCTCGCATCGCCCTGGAACTGCCTGCCATCGCCGGCGCTGTAGCGACCGGCGGTGATGCTGGCCTCGTTCGTTCCCGCGCCCGCTGCGCCCTTGAGCACGATGTTGATCACGCCTGCGATGGCATCGGAACCGTACTGGGCGGAGGCCCCGTCGCGCAGGACCTCGATATGGTCGATCGCGGAGATCGGGATGCTGTTGAGGTCCGCCGGCGCCGAACCACGGCCGAGCGCACCCTGCAGGTTAAGCAGCGCCGTGGTGTGCCAGCGCTTGCCGTTCACCAGCACGAGCGTTTCATCCGGCGACAGGCCGCGCAGCGCCGCAGGCCGGACGATGCCGGAACCGTCGTTACCCGGTGCCCGCGGGAAATTGAGCGATGGTGCGAGGCGTGACAGCACCGAGCCGAGCTGGGTGTCGCCAAACGATTGCAGGTCTTCCGACGACACGACGTCGATGGGGGACAGCGAACTGCTCTGGCTGCGGTTGACCGAGCGCGTACCGGTAACGACGACGGTCTGGAGCTTCGTCGTGGTGCCGTCGGCAGGTCCGGCGGCCTCCTGGCCAAAGGCGGACGGCCCGTAAAGAGCGACGAAAATGACGAAAGGCAGCGACAGGCGTGCCGACGGGGATGGCGTCATGGGGTATACCTCGAGGTGTCTTGACCGCCAATCAGGCGGCGGCACGGATCAGCGCGAACGGATCAGGCGGGACAACAGCAACACGCGCACGCCGAACTGGAAGCGTTCGTTGCGTGCGCTTGGGTTGTGCTCTGCAGGATCACGATGGGCTTGCCTCAAAGGGCGCCGTCTGGGCGTTTAGAAGTCCGAACCGCAAACCATGCTGGTGCAGGATGTTGCGAATGTCAACAGACCGGCTACTGGCCAAGGTTGACCATGACACCCGACGTCGTGCCGCGCACCGTGTCATAGCTACATCGGTAAGTGAAGTCCCTGCCAGGCCCCACGCCATCATTGAGTCGCCCCTTCCCCGATACGTCGGTCCGGCTCTCGGACGCATGGGACACCTGGGGGTCAACGGCGTCTACGTTCCCGGCGCCCATGGCGTGCGAGCGCAGTTCCATCTCGGCGGCGTTGTTACACGAGCGGATGGCGGAATCGTCGGTCGGGCGTTTGTCCTGGGCATTCATGAACGCCGACTGCGCCATCGCCGTGACGGGCAGGAGGACAACCAGCAGAAGCACATGCGTACGCATACACGCTCCCCACGGCGAATGCGCGAAGGGCACGCCGTGATGGCATCGTTCGCCTGCCCGGGTGTAGCCCCGGTGAAATATCGGTGGTGGGCATGGCTTACACTCCGGTCATGAGCAATCCGAAGCCAGGCAGCAAACTGATCCGCGACCGCGCCACCCTCACGGCGGGTCTTCCCACCTCGTCCCGGCAGTGGATGAAGCTGATCGCGTCGCGCCTTGGCTCATCGGGTCTTTCTGGCGGAAACGCGATCCCCCTCTTCCTCCTCGGCCGGCTGCCCAAGGGCATCAACCAGGCCGCGCTGGCCGACCACATCGGCATGGCCCAGCCTTCGCTCATCCGCCATATCGACCAGCTGTGCGAGCTCGGCTTGCTGGTCAGGGAACCCGATGCGCAGGACAGGCGGAGCAAGCACCTCATGCTCACGCCGGCAGGCAAGCGCATGGCGGCGGAACTGGAAATCGCCCTCGAGGCCGTGCGGCAGGAGGTCTTCGGACACCTCTCGGCCAACGATATCGCCGCCGCCCTGCGGGTCCAGGAGGCGCTCGCCCAGGCGGCCTCGGCCCTCGACCCGCCCCTGGCCTGAGCGATCCATGGCAACTCCCGGGATGCGACAAAATGCCTCGGGGAGCTAATGGTTAGCAGGCTAAACATATAAATGGTTTAGACCTATCATGGCCGCTGCCCGTACCCGCAGCCCGCCATGACCGAACGCACGAACCACCAGGCCACCCTCATCGCGTCGTTCTGTGCTGCCCACCGGAGCTGGACCCGGATGGTCGGCCGGCGCCTCGGGAAATTCGGCCTGACCGGGGGCGCCGCCCTTGCCCTGATCGCCATCGCCCGGGAAAGTCGCAACGGCAATGAACTGCACCAGGTGGCGCTCGCCGGTGCGATGGGCATCTCCGACTCGTCGCTCGTGCGCTTCGTGGATCAGCTGTGCGAAAACTCGCTGGTCAGCCGGTTCCAGGACGAGGCGAACCGCCGGGCGAAGAAAGTCGTGGTGACACCCTGCGGCCGCGTGCTCGCAACGCAGCTGGAAGACGAGCTGGCCCTCATGTGCGAGGAGACGCTGGGCGAACTGCCAGCGGGCGAGCTGCAGGTGGCGGAACGCGTCGCGCAGACGGTCGTGACGGCGGAATCCACGGCATGAACCTGCCCGACTGGCGCGAATGGCTCTACTCCTGTAAAGCCTTCGCCGCCGCCATGCTCGCCCTCTACCTCGCGCTGCTGCTGCACCTGCCGAACCCCTACTGGACGTTTTCGACGGTGTACATCGTGTCGCATCCGCTATCGGGCGCGACCAGCTCGAAGGCGATCTTCCGCGTGTTCGGCACCGTGCTGGGCGCGACCGCCGGCGTCGTCGCGGTACCGCTCATGGCGAGCACGCCGGTCCTCCTGAGCTGCGTCGTGGCGCTGTGGACCGGCGCGCTGCTGTATCTGTCGCTGCTGATCCGGACCCCGACCTCCTACGCGTTCCTGCTGTCCGGCTACACCATGCCGATGATCGCCATCCCGTCGATCCTCAATCCATCCGGGGTCTTCGAACTGGGCCTCGCACGCACCGAAGAGATCGTGCTGGGCATCGTCTGTTCCGCGGTGATCAACACCGTCGTGTTCCCGAACCGGATCGCGCCCGTCATGGCAGCACAGATCGGCAGGATTCTCCGGGATGCCGCGCAATGGGCGGGCGTGGTGCTCGGCAGTGAGCGCCACCCGGACGACGACGCGCGCTCCAGCCACAAGCTCATCGCCGACGTCATTTCGCTCGACGCGCTCGTGGTGCACCTCTCGTTCGACAGCTCGAGCGCGCCGCAGGCAAAAAAGGCACGCGAGCTCCGCGAACGGATGACCATGCTCGTGCCGCAGCTCTCCGGCCTGCTCGATCCGCTCCTTGCCCTCGAGGACGAGCAACCCACGCGGGTCCAGCACGAAGCGACCGAGCTGGTCACGCGTGCCGTGGCCTGGATGAAAACGGCCGACCGTACGAGCGACGAGGCGCCCCGGCTGCGCGCCCTGGCGGACGATCTCCGCCAGCGCATCGGCATTCCGTCGACGTCACAGGATGCCTGGGCCCTGACCGTGCTGGCCCGCCTCGACGAGCTCGTGAACCTCTGGGACGACTGCGAGGCCCTGCAGGCCAACTTCAGCCGCGGCGGAAAAACCGCGTCGCCCCCGATGCACTACGTGCTGCCGGCCGGCGTGGGCCGTACGCATCACCACGACCACGCGATGCTTCTCTACAAAGCTGCTTCCGTGGCGGTGTGCGTGGCCTCCGCCGCCATCCTGTGGCTCAACATGGGCTGGGCGCCCGGTGCCGGGGGCGTGGTCAATGTCGCCGTGTCTTACTGCTTCTTCGCCGCGTTCGATGATCCGGCGCCCCGCATCCGCGGATTCTTCGACTGGCTCCTGGTGGGCACCGTCGTCGGCTTCGTGTACCTCTTCGCGATTCTTCCCGGCATCCACACGTTCGCTGGCCTGGCGCTGGTGTTCGCGCCACCGATGCTGATCGTCGGCGCATTTACCGGGCGGCCGCAGTTCACCGGCCTGGTCATGCTCTTCATGATCCAGTCGATCAGCGAGATCGGGCTCCGGGAGTCGTATTCGGTGGAGTTCGAGCCCTTCGTCAACACCACCATCGGTGCGCTTGCCGGGTGTGCGTATGCGGTCGTCTGGGCAAGCGTGAGCACGCCGTTCGGCGTCCGCTATCTCGCCAGCCGGCTTACCCGGGCCAACTGGGGCGATCTCGAGCGTGCCGCCAGCCTGACGCCGGGTCGCGAGATCGATCGCATCGCAGCCCGCATGATCGACCGTTGCGGCCAGCTGCTGCCGCGCCTGACCATGCTCGATAACGTGTCTGCCCTGCGCAACGATGCCATCCGCGAGATCCGCCTTTGCCTGCGCCTGCGCGACCTCCTGTCGACGACCACGCAGCTTGCGCCGGACGAGCAGCGCCTGGTGCAGCGAGTGAAGGGCGAACTGGCATCGTACTTCCGTGCCTGCAGGAAACACGGCAGCCGCGTGGACCTGCCACGAGGCCTGCTTGCATGCATCGACACCGCCCTTTCAGCCCTGCTGGGCAGCGAGGGCGCGGGCAGCGTCCGCGCCACCGTCGATCTTGCCAGCCTCCGCTTCGCCGTGGCGTCGGACGCACGGCCGGTCACGGCCGGCACCCAGTCGCCGGACATCCCCTTAATCGAGCCGCAGGCACGCTGATGGTCGAAGAAATGAACATCTACGGGGTACTCGTACCCACGTTGCTGGTGCTCCTCGTGAGCGCGTACATCCTCAAGGTAGTCATCAGCCGCCTGCTGTCCGCCGTCGGCTTCTACCGTTTCATCTGGCACCCGCCACTCTTCAATCTTGCGCTGTACGTGGGCCTGCTCGGCTCGCTGTTCACCCTTCTTCCCAGGATGTATCCGTGAAACGCTTTCTACGCTCGACGATCCCGGTCCTGCTGACGCTGTGCGCCGTGGTGGTTGCCGCCCTGATCGCCCGCCACCTGTGGAACCACTACCACGATGATCCGTGGACGCGCGATGGCCATATCCGCGCTGACGTCGTGCAGACCGCGCCCGACGTGACCGGGCTGGTGACGGCGGTGAACGTCACGGATAACCAGAAGGTGCGTAAGGGCGATGCCCTGTTCGTCATCGACCAGGCGCGCTATACGCTGGCCCTGCAGCAGGCGGAAGCCGCCGAGCAGGAGCGTCGTGCCACGCTCGACCAGTTGCGTCGCGAGGCCTCGCGCAACACGAAGCTCAACGACCTCGTCTCGCTCGAGATCGTCGAAGAAGGCAAGTCCAAGGTCGAGGCAGCGCAGGCCGCACTGGCCACGGCCGCTGCCGCCGTGGGCGTGGCCCGGCTCAATCTCGATCGCACCACGGTGTACAGCCCGTCGGATGGCTTCATCAGCGATCGTGCCGTGCGGGTCGGTGACTACGTGACGGCGGGTCACCCCGTCATGTCGGTGGTAGACAGTCACTCGTTTTACGTGGACGGCTATTTCGAGGAAACGAAGCTGCGTGACGTCCGCGTCGGTCAGCGCGTGGATGTGCATGTCATGGGCGAGCCGGGGGTGCTCAAGGGCCACGTGGAAAGCATCGCGGCCGGCATCGAGGACCGCGACCGCGCCAACGGCGCGAACCTGCTGCCGAACGTCAACCCGACCTTCAACTGGGTTCGCCTGGCCCAGCGCATCCCGGTGCGCGTGGCGATCGACTCTGCCCCGCCGGACCTGCAACTCATCGCAGGCCGCACGGCGTCGGTCAATATCCTCGCCGGCGGCGAAGCGGCGACGGCAGCATCGAAATGAAATCACCTCTTTCCCTCATCGGCACCATCGCCCTTGCCACGGCACTGGCCGGGTGTGCGGCCGTCGGGCCGAACTACCGCCTTCCCGACGGTGCGATCGTGAACTCGCCGGGTGCACGCAAGGCGTTCGTCGACGTCGCCGGCGCGCCGGGGCTCGACGCGGCGGGCGAGGTCCCGAACGACTGGTGGAAGCTCTACGACGACCCGCTGCTCACCTCGCTGATCGAGCAAGGCATCAGGACCAACGCTGGTCTTCGGGCCGCTGCGGCGAACCTGCGCCGTGCCTACGATGTCTACGACGCGGCACTCGATGCCGGCGGCCTGGATGTCGGCGTGGATGCCGGTGTACAACGCGCACAGCTCTCCGCGGAATCGTACCTGCAGGAGAACAAGTTGCCCGTGTACAACCTGGGCAGCGGCGCCCTGAAGGCGAGCTACGAGTTCGACCTGTTCGGGAAGATCCGGCGCGGCGCGGAAGCGGCACAGGACGATGCCGCCGCGACCGAAGCCGCCGTCGACCTTGCACGCATCACTGTCGTGGCCGAGATCGCACGCAGTTACATGGAGACCTGCCACGCCGGGCACGAAATCGAGATCGCCGAGCGCACGCTCGACCTGCAGATGCGCAGCACCGATCTTTCCCGGCGATTGCTCGAAGCCGGGCGCGGTACATCCACGGCCGTGCTGCGGAGCCAGGCACAGGCCAGCCTGGCGCGCGCGCAGATTCCCACGCTGCGCGCGCGGAAGAAGAAAGCCGAGTACGCGCTTGCCGCGTTGCTGGGCAGCACGCCGGGCGCCATTCCCGTGGGTGTGGACCATTGCACGGAAGCGCCCGTACTGAAACGGCCCATTCCCATCGGCGACGGCATGGCCCTGCTCAAGCGACGGCCGGATATCCGTGAAGCCGAACGCAAGCTTGCCGCCGCCACCGCGCGCATCGGCGTCGCTACGGCAGCGCTGTATCCCGACGTGCAACTGGGCGCGTCCATCGGCGCCGCCGGACTGCTCGACGACATGGGCACGGCTGCCACGCGCCAGTGGTCGCTGGGGCCGCTCATCACCTGGACCTTCCCCACCTCAGGCGCGCGTGCGCGCGTCCGTGGCGCTGAAGCAGGTGCCGACGCCGCACTCGCTTCGTTTGACCAGACGGTGTTGAACGCGCTGCGCGACACGCAGACGGCACTCACCGGTTATGCGCAGGAAATCGAGCGCCAGCAGGATCTGGAAGAAGCCCTGGGCGAAGCGCGACATGCGGCGAGCGACGAGCGGATCCTGTACCAGGGCGGCCGCGCGCCCTACCTCAACAGCCTCGACGCAGACCGCACGCTGGCGACCGCGGAGGCACAATCCGCAAGCGCCGACGCCGAGGTCTCCATCGACCAGATCAACCTCTTCCTGGCACTGGGCGGCGGCTGGAAATGAAACCCGCGACGTCGTAGGAGCGCGCCATGCGCGCGACATCTCCTCGCGACCACATACCCCCCGCGCGAAGATGCCGCAAGGGCGCACTCCTGCGCCGTCAGAACTCCTCGTACGTAGCGGGATCCTGGTCAGCCGTGCGGCCATCAGGCCGTGCCAGCGACGCAATGCTGCGCATGTCGTCGTCAGACAGCGTGAGCGCTTTCCATGCCTCCACGTACAGGCCCTGCTTCGGATTGGGCCAGTGGATGAGGTAGAGGTCGTAGTAATCGAGGCCGGTACGATACAGCGACTCTTCCACCGTGGTGATCGCCTCGTCGAACTTCTGGTGGCGCCCGGGCAGCTTCGATACGACGCGCAGCTGGTCGCGCGGGACAGCGGACCACTTCACGGCCTGGCCCAGCGCACCTTCGTTCTCGTAATTAAATGCCGAATCCAGCAGGCGATAGCCCTTTTCGATGGCGCCGACGATGGTGTCCGCACCGGCCGAGCCATTGAGCTTGTACGTTCCGAAACCCACGGCCGGCAGCGTGGTGCCGTCGTTGAGGGTGACGAGGGGTGTATCGATGACTGAATCGGTCATGGGGGTATCCCTGGAAACGTCGTTAGTGTCCTAAGTAGTTTAGGCGCCCGTATGTGAAGTTGTAATGTTGCCGCGACGGTACGACGCTCGCCCCGGCAAGAAGCAGCCGTTACCCTTGGCACACCTGAACCACGGTCCGGCGCCTTGAAGCCTGCATCCACCATCCTCTCCGAAACGCGGCTGCTGCTGTCCAGCCTCGCGCACGAGTACGTCTCCCCCGAACGGCGGCCACAGCGGCTTCTCGACGAAGTGGAAACGGTGCTGTCGGTCATGCTGGCCATCATGTTCGCGCATCTGCTGGGCGCGCATAACGTGGGCTGGGCTGCGTTCAGCGGCTACATGGTGATGCGCACGCAACTCGCGGATACGCTGAATCGCGCGGGCCTGCGCATCGTCGGGACGGTCGCCGGGGCGCTCATGGCATGGTGGCTCGTCACCTGGCTGGAGCGCTCGCTCGTCCTGATGAGCATCTCGCTGGTGATGGTCGGTGGCGGCACGCTGTACGCCGCGCTCACCCGGCAGCGAAGCTATGCGTGGCTGTTCACGGGGCTGACCTTCGTGATGGTCGTGCTCGACGCGCTCAGGGAACCCTCCGCGCAGGTGCATACCTTCGCGATCACCCGCGCCCTCGAAGTGGTGTCCGGTACCGCAGCCTGCCTCATCGTGAACCTTCTGTCCGCATGGACCGTGCGTCCGCGCGTTCACGGGCGGCAGTATTTCTTTCGCGACCGCCCCGCCCCCTCCGTCATGAAGGCGTGGGAACGTTCCGCAGCCATGCACGCGCTGCAGGCTGCCGCCGCTCTCGCCATCCTGCCGTTCCTGTCGGCATGGCTGAAGGTCGAATCCATCACAGGCGCTGCCATCACCATCATGGCCGTGATGATGATTCCGCTTGCGACGCTCAACGGCGATCGTGGCGCGGTACGCATGCGCGTACTGCACCGGTTCGCGGGCTCGTTACTGGGTGCGGCCTCCGCGGCCATCGCGCTGGTTTTCAGCCACGGGAACGTACCTGCGACACTGCTTTTCCTGACCGTGGGCATCATGGTCGGACGGCACGTCGAGAACAGCGCGAAGCCGTTCGCCTATGTCGGCACGCAGTACTCGCTGGTGTTCCTCGTGGTGTTCGTGCCCGACGACCTGGCCGCGGTGTCGAGCATTCCCGGCTGGGAGCGGATGGGCGGCATCATGCTGGGCCTGGCGATCCTGGTCACCGTGCGCTTTGCCATCCATTACGTGCAGTCACGGCTTGGCGCGCGCGCCGGCTGACGCCACCCCGGCGAGCATCGGCCCAGGCGTGCGCCGCACGTGTAGGAGCGCGCCCTGCGCACGACAGCTTTTCGCGAAGGGCACAAGGTTGTCGCGGAGAGCTGTCGCGCGCAGGGCGCGCTCCTACGCCGTCTGTTCCAGCCATGCACGGAAAGCGTCGGTTGCCGGGGGCACGATGTGCCTTTTGGCCTGAACTAACGCAAAAAAAAAGGAAGCCCGCGAACGGGCTTCCTCTTCGACACGTGGAACCGTGTCGCTTGACGTGGAACGGTGCGACTTATTGCTTCGGCAGCGCGTACGCGATGACGAAGTTGCCGCGCGGGGTGTGCATGAAATGATGCCCCGTCGCGGTGATGGCCACGTACTCGCGACCGTCCTGCTCGTAGACCATCGGCATGGCCTGCGCACCTGCCGGCAGCGGCACCGACCACACGGTCTTGCCCGTGTTGATGTCGATGGCGCGCAGGAGGTTATCCGTCGCCGCAGCGATGAAGATCAGGCCCGACTTCGTGACCACCGAGCCGCCGTTGTTCGGCGTACCGATGTTGATCGGCAGGCCGGTCGGCAGGCCGAACGGACCATTCTCACGTGCGGTACCCAGCGGGCGATCCCACACGGTACGGCCGTCACGGATGTCGATGGCGCGGATACCACCGTACGGCGGCTCCTTGCACAGCATGCCCGTGAACGGGACCTGCCAGCCGGCATTGACGTTCACGGCGACCGGCACGCCTTCCTGCGGATCGCCTGCACCTTCGGCATGCGCCGCGGCGACGGGATCGTTGTTCACGTCACGTGCCTTCCAGCCGAGCTTGTCGGCTTCGGCGCGGGTCACGAGGCGCGTGTAGTTCGGCATGTCGTTGTAGTTCGCGATGATCAGGCCACGCGAAGCATCGAAGGACACGCCACCCCAGTCGGAACCACCGTTGTAGCCCGGGTAGTCGATCATCGGCCTGGTCACGTCCGGAGGCGTGAACTTGCCGCGGTAATCGGCTTCCGCGAACTGGATGCGGCAGAACAGCTGGTCCATGGGGGTGATGCCCCACATGTTTTCCGGCTTGAGGTCCGGCTTGGCCACCGAATTGAACAGCGAGAAAGGCTGCGTCCTGGAGCGCGCACTGGGCTCGAAGCCACCCTGCGGCACCGGACGCTCTTCCACGCCGAACAGCGACTTGCCCGTGGCGCGGTTCAGCACGTAGGTCTCGCCGTTCTTCGTCGGGAAGATGATCGCGGGAACCTTGGTGCCGTCAGCCTGCGGGTAATCCGCGAGCGTGGGCGGGGAGCCCGGATCGTAATCCCACACGTCGTTGTACGTGTTACGGAACGACCAGACCGGCATGCCGGTGTCGATGTTCAGTGCGACAAGTGCCGGCGAGTACTTGAGCTCGTTCGGCGTACGGCTGCTCGAGTAGTAGTCACCCGAAGCGTTGGCGACCGGCAGGAACACGAGGCCCAGCTTGTCGTCACCCGTGAACGAGGTCCACACGTCCGGCGAACCACGCTTGTAAAGGTCTTCACCCTTGCGCGGCGCGGGGTTTTCCGGATCGGCGGCGTCCCATGCCCACTTCAGTTCACCCGTCTTGACGTTGAACGCCTTGGTGACGCCCGACGGACCGAAGGCACGCAGGCCATCGACCGTGGTGTGGCCGACCACCAGGGTGTCACGGACGACGACCGGCGGCGAGGTGATGGAGACGTAGCCGTGATAGACCTTGCCCATGTCTTCGGTGATGCTGATTTCGCCGTTCTTGCCGAAATCCTGACAACGCTGGCCGGTCTGCGCATCGAGTTCGATGACGCGGGCGTCGAGCGTGCCGACGATGACGCGACGGTCGCAGGCGGCGCCGGCGGTTGCGGCAGGAGCAGCGGTGTCGGGCGTCGTCGGGGCGACGGCAGCCGCCACCGGATCCTGGTAGTACGCCATGGAACGGCACGACGGGGTGTAAGGCACCGACTCAGGCGTGATGCCCGGATCGAATTCCCACTTCTTCGCACCCGTGGCAGCGTCGAGGGCGACGACCTTGTTGAGATAGCCACACACGTAAAGCATGTTGCCGATCTTCAACGGCGTGTTCTGCACGCCCCAGCGCGTGTCCTTCGGCACATCACCGGCCTCGGCCTGCCAGGCGACCTTCAGGTCCTTGACATTTTCAGGGGTGATCTGCGTGGCGGACGAGAAGCGCGACGATGCCTGGTTGCCGCCGTAAGCGGGCCAGTCGGTCGAGGCGATCGTGTGGCCGACGCCCGTGCCGGTATCGGCATCGAACGGGGTCCCTTCGCTGGCGGGCACGTTTTTGGCTTCCGTGACGTGATACGGCACGAAGGCAAGGGCGCCGGCAATGACGAAGGCGAGCACGAGCACGGCAGGAACGCCACGCGTCACGCCACGCGACAGACCGCGGTGCAGGGTCGGCAGCAGGAACGAGAACGCGATGCCGAAGATGAGCATCAGCGCAAAGCGCGGTACCCAGCCCCAGTAATCCGTGCCCGACTCGACGATCGTCCACAGCAGCGTGAACACGAACAGCACGCCGAACCAGACGGTAGCCTTGGGCGAGCGACGCGCGAGGGTGACGGCGCTACCGATGCTGAGGACACCAGCAATGGCGTAGTACCAGTTGCCGCCGAGGCCGATCAGCCAGGCGCCACCGACTACCATGTAAATTCCGAACAATACCAAGACGAGCGCAAGCACCCGCCTGCCCCATCGTGCGAGGGCACTCTCTGAACTGGTCATATTGATCCTGAAGGGGGAAAACTTCCCGGCCGGAGCCTTCCATGACGCCTTGCCAGGGGAGGACTATCTCGAACGACCATGATCAGGGCCTCTCGTGATGGTACCCATGCAGGCCCTGATCCACCGGGCCCCGCCTGCCAGCTGCTCGTGACATTTCGCCTCATGACAAATTGCCACGGCTGCATAGCTATGCAAGGTTACGCCCCCGGTTGATGGGAAGCAAGCATGCTAATCTTCACGAATGTCCAGCAGTGACCCGCCACTCATAGCCTCGAGCCGCGTGCAGCCGTCGTCAACGGCCGTCGCACGGCGGGCCGGCGTGTCCCAGTCGACGGTATCCCGCGTCTTCAGCACGAAGGCCGCCGGCGTCTCTGCCGCCGTTCGCGAAAAAGTGCTCAAAGCGGCCGCCGAATTGAATTACCGTCCTAATGCCTTGCCTGGCATCCTGCAGACGGGGCGCTCGGGCATCATCGCCGTCGTGGCGGGCGGTTTCTATAATCCGTTCTTCACCGAGTCGCTTCGACAGGTCACGGCCCTGCTTCGTGCCCGCAAGCTCGAAACCATGCTGGTCGAGACGAGCAGCGACGGTAACCTCGATGAGATCGTGGGCGAGCTGTCGCGCTATCGCATCGACGGCGTTATCAGCGTACTGGCCATCGGCGCGGCAGCCGCGCGGAAGCTGGAAGACGCCGATATCCCCATCGTTGCCGTCAACTCGCACGGCATCGGCAAGCTTCGTACGGTGTCGACGGATAACCGCGCCGCCGGCGCCCAGGCGGCCGACGTACTGATCGACGGCGGCTGTCGCCGCGTCGCGTACCTCGCCGGTCGCGACAGCCCGTCGCAGACCGAGCGCCAGGCGGGCTTCCTGTGTCGCCTGGCCGCCCGCGGCATTCCACCCCCCGAGATCGAGATCGCGGGTTTCAGTTATGAGGAAGGCTACGAGGCGGCGACCCGGCTGCTGTCATCCGGCAGCAGGCCCGATGGCATCTTCTGCGTGGGCGATCTCGTGGCCATTGGTGCCATCGACGCGATACGCCAAGGCTTCGGGCTGTCCATCCCCGGCGATATCCAGGTCGTCGGCTTCGACGACATCCCGATGGCCAGCTGGCACGGGATCAATCTCACCACGTTCCACCAGGACATCGAATCGCTGGCACGGGGCAGCGTGGAGCTACTAGCTGAAGATGCACCCGCGAGCACGATCATCGTGCCGCCGCGATTGATTCGCCGCGGGACGACGCGGGCGGAGGCGTCCAGCTCTTAAGCCGCTGCTGCGACGCCTACTGCAGCTCGGCGAAAACCGCCCTGCCCTCATCCGTCGCACGCCAGTAACCGTCGCCATCCTGCCACGCCAGACGTGCACGCACGAGGCGCGTGCACGCAGGCTCGTCCAGCGGGCGCGAGGCCAGGTAAGCCGTCGAGCAGAGCTGCATCAGCGCGAAGTAGGTATCCCGGTCGAGGCCTGCCCTTTCATGCGTGTGATTTTCCACCGCCTCTCCCCTCGTCCGTCAGCCAGTCTCCAGTGTGGCGAGTGCCGGTGAAATGCGCGTCAGTAGATTTACGTAGGATGCCGACCCGGTCTGCGACAGCCGTGATTTCTCCGGACCGGTACTCCGGACCGGTACTCGAGATCGCATCTCCGGGCCTGGCCACACCCGGCCCGGCCGCTCGGGTCCTCTATGCCAGATGCGTCACCGTGGAATCGCCGATGGACTCGGCAAAGCCGGCACCGAAAACGCGTGCAGGCGTCTCGAAGCCAGGCCGCCACTCCCCTTCCATCACGCGTCGTGCGGCTGCCACGGCAGCCAGGGGCGTATAGGAGTAGCCGTTGATCGTGTCGATCACGGCGCGCGACACGACGCCATCGGCACCCGTGACTTCCACGACTGCAGCGGCACGGTCAGCGTCGCGTTGCGCCTGCGTCGGCCCCTCCGGGAGCGAGGCCAGATCCCCTGTGGGAAACGCGTCCCCGGTGACGTGCACGAACATGGAAATGTTCCGGATACCCGTCGAGTGCCAGGCGGTGACGAGATCGCCAAAGGACAGCGGGAAGCATTCCACCGGACCGTCGCCGAAGTCGAAGCGGACCGTCGACGCGTCGGGTTGGCTGACCAGTTCGCCGTCCCTGCGTACGAGCAGGCCTGCCGCGACGATCTCTCCTGCGCTCGCCGCTGATCCGCGCGACATGCCTCCGGCTACCTTCAGTGCGATGCGCAGGTCGACCGGCACGTTCACTGACTGGGCGACCTGCATGGCCAGGCTGTCCGTCGGAACGACATCCCAGCCCACGCCCGGCATCAGCATGACGCCTGCATCCGCAGCCAGAGACCCGAGCGATTCCGCATGCTGGTAGGTGCGGATTTCAGCGGTGATGTCCAGGTAGTGCGCACCGGCGGCCATGCAGGCGCGCATCAGCGGCCCGGCCGTCCTGGCAAACGGGCCTGCGCAATTCAGGACGGTGTGGAACCCGGAAATAGCTTGTTTCAGGCGTTCGTTGCCCTCGGGCGATGCGCTCGCTCCGGCATCCGCGAGGTCATCATCCAGTGCAATCACGCGGTAGGGCACGCCGAGCTCGGCCGCGAGGCTGGAAAGACGCGCTTCGTCACGTCCTGCAAGGCAGATGTCGAGGCCGACCGCGCGGGCGTGTGTCGCCACCATCCGCCCGGTGTAGCCGGTGGCGCCGTAAATAAGCAACGTGTTCATCAGATGTTGTATCCGCCGGCGACTTCGATGGACTGGGCGTTGATCCAGGCACTTTCGTCTGAAAGGAGGTGGACGATCACGCGGCCGACATCGACGGGCTCGCCGACGCGACCCAGCGCGGTCTGGGACGCGAGCATGGCTTCGAATTCGTCATTGAGCCCGCCGCCCAGTTCGGTACGGATCGCGCCGGGTGACACCGAATTCGCACGGATACGGCGCGGCCCGAACTCCTTGGCCATGTAACGGGTGAGCACTTCGAGCCCACCCTTGAACGAGGCGTACGGGGCGACGCCCGCCGTCGCCACGCGCGTGGTGGCGCTGGTGATGTTGACGATGCTCGCCCCATCGGCCAGCAGGGGAAGCAACGCCTGGGTCAGGAAAAACGGCCCCTTAAGATGCACGTTCATCAGGCCGTCGAACTGTTCGTGCGTGACGCTTTCGAGCGGGTTGAAGAGCCCGTGGCCGGCGTTGTTCACCATGCCGTCGAGTTTCTCGGTGCCCCATCGAGTGCCGAGGGTCATGCGAACGCTCTCGGCAAACGCCGGAAAACTGCCTGCATCGGCCACGTCCAGCGGGAGCGCGACGGCTTTGCCACCGCCGGCCTCGATGTCGCTGACGACGACCGCGGCACGTTCAGGCTGCGCCTTGTAGGTGACGATGACACCCATGCCCTTTTTCGCGGCCTCGCGGGCCGCACTGGCACCGATACCCCGGCTTCCGCCGGTAATGACGACGATCTTCATGCTGGACTTCCCAAGTGGTTGGTGTGAATCCACTTTAGGCACCGACGCCGCGCGGTTCGCGCCTGTTCCTCCCGCAAACCTGCCTGATCCTGCCTGCCGATCGTCGCGCACCCGCCCGGGGCAGTTACCATGGCCGGATGAACAAGGCGCTCGACGAACTAAGGATGCTGGCGGCAGGCGCACAGAACCGGCTCACGGAGACCGGCATTCCCCGCGTGTCGATGGTCCAGGGAGATGTTCCCCAGCATCTTCTGGCCGCCGTGTACGACCCGATGATCAACGTGATCCTGCGGGGCAGTAAATCGATGACCGTGGGCGACCGCACGCTGCACTACGATGCCGCGACGTATTTCGTGATGTCCGTGGACCTGCCTGCGGTTGGCGTGCTGCGGCCGTCCGAAGATGGCGAACCCTACCTCGCCGTGAGCCTGACGCTCGATCCCACGGTGCTGTCCACGCTGCTGACGGATCTGCCGGCGCCTTCGCCTGTCGATGACGGTGCCGCTGCGTTTTCCGTCGCGGCGGTGACGCCTGAACTCATGGATGCGTGGGTGCGCATGCTGCGCCTGATGCAGCAGCCGGCAGACATCCCCGCCCTTGCGCCATCGTATGAGCGGGAAATCCTGTACCGCGTATTGCAGGGCCCCAACGGGTGGATGCTGAGCGACATTGCCGCACCGGACAGCGCGCTTGCCCGCGTTGGCCACGCCATACGATGGATCCGCCGTGATTTCGCGCTGCCGCTGCGCATCGATGCGCTGGCCGAACGCGCGGCGATGAGTCCTTCGGCCTTCCATCGGCACTTCAAGGCGGCGACGACGCTCAGCCCGCTGCAGTACCAGAAACGCATCCGGCTGCTACAGGCGCGCAGCCTGCTGACGCACGGCGCGCGCAACGTGACCACGGTGGCGATGGATGTCGGTTATGAAAGCCCGACGCAGTTCAGCCGGGAATATGCCCGCACGTTCGGCCTGTCGCCTGCGCGCGATGCGTCGCGGATCGTAGCGGACGTGCGGCGACGCAGCGCCCGGTAACGTATCCCGGAAGCACGGACTGCACGCTCCTAGGTGGTGAAGGGCCACTGCGCGATGGTCAGCTGCATCACCTGCTCGAGTCGCTCGGGCGGCGTGCCACTGGCCGCCTGGACCGACAGGCCCGTGGCGAGTGCGGCGAACAGTTCTGCCATGACCCCGGCGTCCGCCGTGGCAGGCAGCTCGCCTTCGCGCTGTGCCCGCTCGAAGCGGGCCTGCATTTTCTCCAGCGCCTGGCGCCGGACGGTGGTCAGTTCGTCGCGCAGTTCCTGCGTATCGGCGCTGCCCGTCATCGCGCCCTGGATGAGGAAGCAGACGATCGGTTCGCCCGGTACCACGTCGAATCCGCAGCACAGGCGAAGGAAGGTCTCGACCACTTCCCGCGCCGTCGGCAGATTGAGCGCCCCTTCGTAGATCGCCGTGCTGCGCTCCGAATAGGCGACGACCGCCTCGCGGAACAGGTTCACCTTGTCCCCGAACGTGGCGTACAGCGTCGGCTTGCTCATGCCTGTCGCGGCCATGAGATCAGGGTACGAGGTGCCGTCGAACCCTTGCTTCCAGAACACGCGCATGGCCGCCTCGAGCGCCGTCGCCCGGTCGAAGCCGCGCGGGCGTCCCGGACCCCGGCGGGCGGCCGTCTCTGGAGGTGTGACTACGCTCATTACCATTTTCCTACCGATTAGGAAAGATATTGCCAGGCCGACTCTTTCCACGCATGCTTTACCAAGCGGTAGGAAATTCGGTCACGAGGCCGGATTGTACTGCACCCCCTCACGACACGCCTGAAGGACATACATGAACAACGTATCAAACCCTGCAACGCCCGGCGCGACAGCCCGCGGGACCGCCGTGATTACCGGCGCCTCCGCCGGCCTCGGCAAGACATTCGCGGACCGCTTCGCGGCCCGTGGGTACGACCTCCTGCTGGTCGCCCGTCGCGAAGATCGCCTGCAGGCCCTGGCCGATGACCTCTCCGCGCGCTATCCGGTGCGGGTGAGCGTCCTGGTCGCCGACCTGGCCGACCCGGCCGGCCTTGCGCGCACCATGGAGGCCATCGAGGCCGATCCGTCGATCACGCTGCTCCTCAACAACGCCGGCACGTCTTCCGTCGGTCCCGTCGCCGACGTCGACCTGGCTGCCTTCACCAGCATGGTCGCCCTGAACATCACGGCGCTGACGGCACTGACGAAGGCCGTGCTGCCCCGTTTCCAGGAACGGAACGCGGGCACGATCATCAACATCGGCTCGGTCGTCGGTTTCGCTGGCTATCCGTGGGTACCCGTATACGGCGGCACGAAGGCGTATGTGCTGAACTTCACGCAGGCGCTGCAGCAGCAGCTCGCCGAGACGTCCATCCGCGTGCAGCTGGTATCGCCGGCGGCGACGGTGTCGGATATCTGGGACGTGGTGGGCGTGGCGTTGAGCGACCTCGACCCCGCGACGGTCATGACCACGGATCATTGCGTGGATGCAGCGCTGAAGGGCCTGGACAGCGGCGAGCTGATCACGGCGCCGTCGGTACACGATGCGTCGCTCCTGGATACGTTCGTCAACGCATCAGGCGCATTGCTGGAGGCGGCGACCCAGACGGGTACGCCAGCACCCCGCTACGGGCTTTGATGCGGCTGTAGCAGCGATGCGGTCGGCCACTGCCTCGATGCGGCCTGTAACTGCCTCGATACGGCCTGTAACTGCCTCGATGCGGCCTGTAACTGCCTCGATACGGCCGGTGCCGTTGTAGGAGAGCGCCCTGCGCGCGACATCTTTTCGCGAACACCCGACAATTCATCGCGGACATCTGGAATCATCGCGAAAACATGTCGCGCGCAAGTTGCGCTCCTACATTGCGATCGTCTTAATGACCGCGATCGTCGTGGCAGTCGCCGCCACGGTTGTCGTTGCAGTTACCGCGGTCGCCATGATCGCCGCCGCCGTGGTCACCATCGCGATGATCGTAACCGCCACGATCGTAACTACCGCGGTCATAGCCGCCGCGGCCGCCCGGGCCGTGGGGGAAAAAGCAGCCGCTGAGCATCGCGGTGAGCGCAAGACACGCTGTAATCCTGATGATTTTCATGTCGATCACTCCACTGGAGCCGTTCGGCTAAGTGGGCCCATGTAACGCCACGCCGAATGAACTCGCCGTAGACGGGTCGAAATGGCGGTCGGGAAACGTCGCCTGCAGAAGGTCGAGGAAGGCACGGACTTTCGCGCTGGCAAGCCTGCGTGAGCTATGCAGCGCCCATATCTCCACCGGTGCGGCGGCGTGCATGCCCCATGACACCAGCCGACCCGCCTGCAGGTCGTTGGCGACCAGCAGCCGTGGAAGCAGCGCGGCACCGGCGCCATGGATCACCGCATCCCTGACCATCAGGAACGAGGAAAGCTTGAGAACGCTGCGTGGCAAGGCGCGCCATGTCCCGGCGTCAACCGCGTCGTCGCTGCTGCCCCGGACATCCCAGTGGGCCTGCAGAAGTCTCGACGTCAGCGAAACCACCGCGACTTCCGCCTGGCCCGCTTCGACAACGGGCCGTGGTGCATCGGGGTGCGCCACGAGGATCCGCTGGTCGAACAGGAATCGTCGTCCGACCAGCAGTTCATCAGATGCGGGGTCGATGCGTATCACGAGGTCGAACCCGTCTTCGACCGGGTCGACACGTCGATCCTCGGCGACGATCTCGAGTTGCACGTCAGGCCAGGCGCGCGCGTAAGCCGCCGCCACGTAACCGAGCACCACATGGGAAAGGACGACCGGGGCGCTCACGCGCAAGAGGCCACGCGGCGTCGAACCGCCTGAAACCACGGCTTCGCCTACTTCCGCGATGTCGGCCAACAAGCCCCGTGTACGTTCGTGCAGCATGCTGCCTTCTTCCGTCAGGCGCAGACCCTGCGTACCGCGCTCGATCAGCCTGACGCCCAGCTCCTCTTCCAGCTGGGAAACATGTCGGGAGAGTGTCGCCTTGGGTTGCCCCGACGCACGGCTAGCCAGCCCCAGGCCCCCGTGACTGGCGACCAGGCTGAAATCGCGGAGGTTGGAAAGGTCCATGGTGTGTTCCATTAACGGATCAGGATGTCCCGATCTTGCCATCTATGCATCGGATATGGAACGAGTAGCCTGACTCCTGTGGTCGTTCCATCCACTTAACCCAGGAGTCATTCATGTCCATGCTCATCGCAGGTGCCACCGGCACGGTAGGCACCCAGATCATCGAAAACCTGAAGGGCCGCGTTTCTGACCTGCGCGCCCTCACCCGCAACCCGGCAGCGGCACGCTTTCCGGATGGCGTCACCGCCGTGAAGGGCGATGCATCGCAACTCGACGAGTGGCGCGAGGCGCTTGTCGGCGTCGACACGCTGTTCCTGCTGGCGCCCGGCGTCGCCGACGAACTGACGCAGACGATGCAGGCGCTGTTGCTCGCCCACGAAGCAGGTGTCAAAGGCATCGTGTATCTCTCCGTATTCCAGTCGGAACGGTTCACCGAAGTGCCGCATTTCGCGGGGAAATACACGGTCGAGCGCATGATCGAAGCGCTGGGCCTGCCGGTGACGGTGTTGCGCCCCGCCTACTTCATGCAGAACGATCTTCGCCAGAAAGATCCGATGCTCAACATGGGCGCGTATCTTTCCCAGATCGGCACGGTGGGTGTTTCCATGGTCGACGTGCGCGATATCGCCGAGGCGGCGGCGATCGAGTTGCTTCGCCGTCATGCCAGTGCGCATCCTTTGCCTGCCACGACGTACGATCTGGTCGGCCCGCGCCCGGTGACCGGCCCGGATGCGGCGGCCATCTGGGGCAAGGCGCTGGGGCGCGAGATTCGCTACGGAGGCGACGATCTTCCGCTGCTGGAAACCACGCTGAAGACCATGCTTCCCGGCTGGCATGCGCTGGACCTCCGGCTGATGTTCGGCCGGTATCAGTCGGGCGGCGCGCTGGCTACGGCCGGGGACGTCGAACGTTTTACGCAGTTGCTGGGGCATGCGCCGCGGTCTTATGAGGCGCTTGTGGGGGAGGCTGTGGAGGCTTGGGGAGGGGTGGTTTAAACGGCGGCACTGTGGCGTTGTAGCCGACGTGGTTCGGGTGGTCGCGAGGAGCTGTCGCGCGCGGGGCGCGCTCCCACAAGGGGCGCGCCCCGCTTCCACGAGCGCCCCGTTACATGGGCGCCCGCAGGAGCGCGCCCTGCGCGCGACAGCTCTTCGCCCCGCCCCGCACGAGCGCGCCATGCGCGCGACAGCTCCTCGCCCCGGTCAGAAGAACCTGTAATTGAACGATACCGTCCAGCTTGCGCCCGGGGCGTAGTAGAGGTCGCTGGAATCGTCGAGTACGAAGTACTTCTTGTTGAGCAGGTTGTCGCCGTTGAACTGCACGGAAGCATGATCGTTGATGGCGTAACGGGCCATGGCGCTCACCAGCGTCACCGACGACTGGTAAAGCCGGTTCGGGCCGTTCGCGCCATCGACGTCGGCCTTCGACGGGCCCTGCCAGTTCACGCCGCCGCCCACGGTGAGCCTGCTCCACGCGTCAGGCAGCGTATAGCTGGTGAACAGCCGGACCAGCGTGCGCGGCAGCGATGGACGCAATGCACCGCCGTCCGGCGACTTCACGTTGAAATGCGACCAGCCGAACGTCGCATTCCAGTCACGGGAAAGCGCGCCGGATGCTTCGAACTCGTAGCCACGCGACTTCGTGCCATCGACGGAGCGATACGCCTGGGTCAGGCCATCGGGCAGGTAGACGCCCGGCAGCGCGTCGGCCACGTGGTCCTGGCGCGTGGCGAAGAACACCAGCGAGGTATTCAATGCACCGTCGAAGTGACGGCCCTTGATACCCACTTCGCGACTGGTACCGAGCACCGGGTCGAGATAGCTGCCATTCGCGAGGCGATTGTTCTGCGGATCGAAGATCTGCGTGTAACTGACGAACGTGGAGTACTCGGGCGTGATGTCATAGATCAGGCCCGCATACGGAATCGTCTTGCTGGCACGCTCGTGGTAGACGCCACTCGTGCTGTCGTCGGTGTCGTTCTTCCACTTCGAATACCGGGCACCCACGACCAGCTTCAGCGGATCGGCCAGCGACAAGCGCGCAGCGGCATAGGCACCGCTCTGCTCCGTGCGGGCGATCGAAACGCGATCCGCCGTGGAAGCGAAGTCCGGATACGGGTAATTACCGGTCCACTCCAGGAAGTTCCCGACGTCGGGCAGGTCACCGTGCGGATACTCGAAATAGTCCGTGCGGTAATGCGAATCCGTGACACCGACGACCAGTTCATGCTCGCGGCCAAAAGCGCTGAAGGGGCCCGACGCGTAAAGATCGACGTTATTCTGGCTGCCCCGCTGGAAGCTCTTGTACGCGTAGGGCGTGATGCCCTCGCCCGTTTCCCGGTTCGGCCAGCCATAGACGTAGAACAGCGTCGAGTCCGCATCGGTCTTGCGGTGGCTGGCCATGGCGTGCAGCTGCCAGCCATTGTCGAAGGTGTGTTTCAGATCGATGAACGCGGTCTGGGTGGTGTTGTTCCAGTGCGTCCAGTCGGCAGCTGGCGAGAAGCTGCGCGGCCAGTGGATGAAACCACCTGCATCGTCGAAGACGGGGTACGAGCCCCACGTGACGCCGGTCGGGCGCGTCTTCTGCCAGTCGTAGCCGACGCTCAACGTGGTCTGGTCGTCCAGATCCGCGTCGATGACGCCATAGGCCACGTTTTTCTGGCTGTGGTAGCGATCAAGGTAGGAGTCGCCGTCTTCATGTGCCGCCACGAAGCGCCCGCGCACGCTGCCCGAGCTGTTGAGCGGGGTCGAGGCGTCGACCGTTTCACGCTGCGTGTTCCACTTGCCGTAGCTCACGGTGACGTCGGCTTCAGGCGTACGGCTGTCGGCATGCTTGCGCACGAAGTTGATCATGGCCGACGGGCTGCCCGCGCCGCTGAGCAGGCCGGTCGCACCACGCACGACCTCGATACGCTCATAGATGGACGTGTCCAGCGATGAATCCGCAGAGCTCACGTTGAGGCTCGACGCGATCGGCACGCCGTCGTACGACATGTTCTCGATCTGGAAGCCCCGCGACCAGAACACCACGCGCTCCGAGTCGTAGGCCGTGGACGAGACGCCGGTGGTGTTGTCCAGCACGTCACGGAGGTTCGTGAGGTTCTGGTCCTTGATGCGCTGTTCCGTGATGACGCTGATGGACTGCGGCGTGTCCTGCAGCGTCAGCGGCAGGCGCGTCGTGGAGGTCGACTGGTCGGCGGTGTAGACGGAGGTGGCCTGCCCTTTCACCGTGACCGCGTCGAGGGTCGTGGCCTTCCTGGGTTTGCCTTCATCATCCGTGTCGGACGGCCCGGCCTGGGCGTGGACCATGGCGGGAAGCGCTGCCGTGAGCGCGAGGCAGAGAAAAGACAGCCGCAGCTGTGGTGACGCACGATAAGACATGGCAAAAAGCCCCTGGCAAGAAAAACCCCGTTGGAACGTGACGACTGGGGCTTGCCGTAGGGCTGGCTCATCGAACGCGGGCCATAGTTTAACGTAATGGGAATATTCTTACATGCCGCTTAGTGAGCTTCACTGCGTCACCTTCCCGCCCGCCGATGCCGGCTGGATCGCACCGACGCTCACGTGTCCGCTCCAGCCTTCGAAGACATCCCCGGCCTGGCTGTCCACGAATCTGACCACTGCCTCGGCCGTGCCGCAAGCCTGGGCCGCGCCCATGCTTCCGCCGCCTTCGGGCGCATCGGCCGCACCCGTAGACGCACCGTAATCGCGCGCTCCTGAAATGCAGTAGTTGGTCTCGGCAGCCGTCTTCGGCAACTGGTTCACCCCATCGCGGTAGCGACGCTCCGCGCGCGGTGCGGCGACCGCATCCCCGTAGGTCTTCCTCAGGGAAGCCAGGTAATCGTCGGCCTTGCCGAGTTCCGCGGTGCTCATGGATGACTTCAACGCGTCATAAGGTTGCTCGAAACGCGGCGTCTGGCGTTCGGCGGCCAGTGCAAACCACGCCAGCGCGAGCGGTCGGTTCACGGGCTCGCCGTCACCGTTGAGCGCCATCACGCCGAGCACGTACTCCGCCGGCTTGCTCGCCCAGCTCGCCGCCTCCTTGAAGAACCGGTCGGCATAGCGATGCTGGTTCTGGCCGTAGCTCTGCGCGCCCAGGCAGTAGAAGTACGCGCCAGGAAGGAACTTCTCCATGCCCGACACGCATTTCGCACGGGCCAGCTGTTCGCTGGTCGGCGGCGGCGCGGGCGCCGTGTCTTCGGCGTTCGCAGCCACGCCCGCGCCGCCGAACGCGGCAAGGGCACCCAGCAGGAACGAGGCCGGGAGACGCAGCCGCTTCCTTCGATCGTCGTTACCCATGTTGCGGACTTCCTTGACGCTGCTTAGGGAAGGCGATTGTTCGTCACACGGCATGACGGTTTCAACGCGCGCGAAATTACGCCATCGCAAGATCATGCCTTCCCGATCGTCGCGGGCTTCAGCCAGGCCGGGATCATGAGCGCTGCCCGCCCCTCACCCATGCAGAAAGTTCGGTCGCCCGCCTTGAATCGCTGGGCGTGCGTCATAAACTGCTTGCCTACGACGGCGTGGACCACGGCCTGAGCGACTCCATGCGCTCGGACTCCCGCGACTGGGTCGATCAACAGCTTTCCCGCGCGACATGATCGCGAGCCACTACCGAGGATCCATGCAATGAGCTCAATTTCCCGTTCCACAGTGACATACGACCGCCCCGATGGCGGCAAGGTGCAGGGTTACCTCGCCGCTCCCGCGAACGCTGAAGACGCGCCGGCCATCGTGGTGATCCAGGAATGGTGGGGGCTCAACGACCAGATCCGTGGCGTGGCCGACCGCTACGCCGAAGCCGGCTACCGCGCCCTCGTACCCGACCTTTTCCGCGGCGAGTCCACCGTCGAGGAAGAGGAAGCCCACCACCTGATGGATGGCCTCGACTTTGGCGATGCCGCCACGCAGGACATACGTGGCGCCGTGCTTTACCTGAAGCAGCAGTCGGCCCGCGTCGGCATCACGGGCTACTGCATGGGCGGCGCACTCACCCTGCTCGCGCTCGGCCACACGCCGGAGGCTTCGGCCGGCGTCACCTGGTACGGCGTGCCCCCGCTGGAGTACGTGAATGCCGAAGCCATCAAGGTGCCCGTCATGGGCCACTGGGCCACGCAGGACACGGCCTTCCCTATCGCGTCGGTCGATGCGCTGGAAGAAAAGCTCACGGCAGCGTCCGTGGACTTCAGCTTCCATCGCTACCTGGCACAGCACGCCTTCGCCAATGAAACCGCCGTGGGCCCCGGCCGCATCGCGTTCACCCAGTACGATGCGGTGTGGTCGCAGCAGGCGTGGGACCGCACGCTCACGTTCTTCGGGCGCGCGCTCTGGGGCTGAGTGAATCAGGCGATCCGGTACGTTTTGACCTCCCCGGCGAAACGATCCATCCGGTCATGACAACCGGCGCCAAGGATGGCGCCGATATATCCGTCGGGTCTGATGACAAAGCAATCGCCCACGGTCGGACGGTACGCGTCGGCAAATATCCCATCGAGGTCTGACCAGGCAGGGCCGTCGCCGTCCGGGCCCACGACCAGGCGCGTCCAGTGCGGGCCCCTGAAGAGTTCGAACAGGCGAACTTTCTCGCCCGTTTCCGACCAGAGCCACGCGTCAGGCGCACGATCGCCAGCCCGTAACCCTTCCGTGCGTGCGGGAACCTCGACATTGAGCGAAGACTCCCGATACGCGAGATCGAGTTGCTGCGCGTCGCGGCCACGCCGCATGCTGCCTTTCGATGCCGCATCCAGAAGTCGTGTCGATAGCCCGAGCATGCCGGCCGCGATAGGCCGGCGCTCTTCTTCGTAGGTATCGAGGAGCCGCTCGTCGGCACCGGCATGCACGGCGGCGAGCTTCCATCCGAGGTTGTACGCGTCCTGGATACTGGTGTTCAGGCCCTGCCCACCCGTGGGCGGGTGAATATGTGCCGCGTCACCGACGAGGAACGTGCTGCCATCGCGGTAACGGTCGGCCAGGCGTGCATTCATGGCATACACCGAGGCCCAGGAAACAGCGGACACATGCAGATCGTTCCGCCCGCACCGCTCTGCAATGAAGCGCGATAAACCGTCAGGAGTGACATCCACCTCCCCATCGGGCGGCAGCGGGGCCTGTAACTGGACGAGGGACGTGCCCTGCAGCGGGCACAGCGACACCTGGCGAGTCATGTCACCTTCGTTGTAGCGATGCCAGTAGCGCGTGTCCAGGCCACTCAGTTCGAGATCGGCTACCACGGCTCGCACGCCCAGCGTGTTTCCCGGGAACGAGATGCCCGACTGCTGCCGGAGCGTGCTGCGACCACCGTCCGCACCGACGACATAGCGCGACGCCAGGGCTTCGTCGCCTGCCGGCGAGGTCAGTTGCGTTGATACTGCGTCGCCTCGGGTGACACCGGTAACCTCCGTTGACCACTCCACGGATACGCCGAACGTCCCGAGGCAGTCCCGCAAGATTCCTTCCGTCAGCGATTGCATCACCATCCATGGCTGGCCGAACGGTTCCGTCGGTGTCGGCGACACCGCCGATATCCCGTTTTCGATCCGATCGCCGGCTGCCGAATGCACGCACTGCGAGGGATACGCACCGCCGGCGTCGAGAATGCGGTCGAGGACGCCCAGGTCTTCGAAGATTTCGAGGGTCCTTGGCTGGATGCCCTTCCCTCGCGAGCCCACGAAGGGGCCAGGGCGCTTATCCACGATGCGAAACGGCACCCCATGGCGTGCGAGGCAGATGGCAAGCGTGAGGCCGGCGGGGCCGGCTCCGCAGATCAGGACGGAAGGGTTTTCAGAATGGATCATGACGGCCCCCATTATGTGTAGAATGCACTCGTTCCAGGAAAGCCTACTCCGGGGGATTATTGAGTGCAAGATACACATACCAAGGCGACCTACCGAGACCTCCACGCATCGATGCTGCGCATCGTGGGCGTCATGAATCGTCCGCAGCGCGATGAACAGATGATCGCCGAGGCCGGCATCAAGCTGGACCGGGCGCTGTTTCCCCTGCTGGTGCTGACCTCGCGACTCGGGCCCATCGCGGTAGGGGAACTCGCCGATCGCGTTGGCCGTGACTACACAACGGTGAGCCGGCAGGTGTCGAAGCTGGAGGGTCTTGGTCTCATCCAGAAACACGCCGCCGAGCATGACCGTCGCATCAGCGAGCTCACGATCACGCAGGACGGCGAGGCCATGAATGCGGCCATCGACGATGCCCGCGAACGCATGGCCGATGCCATTTTCGCGTCATGGAGCAGCGACGACCTCGCGTCACTTGCCCGGCTGATGGCGCGCTTCGCGGCGCAGCTGGATTCGTAAGCCGCTGTTCTTCATCGGTGCCGTTCGCATCCGCGCCTCGATGGAGTCAGTGCATTCGAGACCGATTTCCGGGCCCTGTTCTTCGCTCGACCCTCCATTCATGCCGATTCCGTACATGTCGCTTGCACGAGCATGTCGTAGGGCATTCCCCCGCGGGCATGTAGGCCTTGTCGCAAAAATCCTTAAAAGTGAGCCAATCGATCAAATTCGGACGTCACGACGTTCGAAAGCGCGGGCGGTTTCTGGATAATTCCTGCTCCTGACATGACACATGGCGTGAGGAACACACCAGTGAGCCTTTCAAGACCGAAGATAGCCGTACTCGATCAGTTCGAGCGGCGAGCCGACGAATGGAACTGCGCGGAATTCGATCGCGCGATGAAAGCATCGCTAGGCGATCGCTACGTGAACCGCGAGGCCGCGACGTATGCCATTGCCGATGCCCACGAGGTGGGGCGCTGGCCACGTACCGTCGAACGTTACGTACGCGCCAACCACCGCGCATCCGGCACGGTGGCAGGCGCGTTTCTTCCCTTCGCGCATCAGTTCGGCATCGAGGGCGAAGCGGAGGGTTGAGCCGCCGTGCCCCGCCGGGCCTGCTGCAGGACGTCACCGATAGCCAGGTGCAGACGCTCCAGCGCGCCCTCCCTGTCCACCCACCAGTCCGTCGACCACACCCGCAGCAACGTCCAGCCAAGGCCCTGCAGGATCGCGCCACGCACCTTGTCGCGATCCCGAGCGGTCGCGGCGCTGTGGTAGGTCGCGCCGTCACACTCCACGCCGACGAGGTAATCGCCGGGCCGGTCGGGGTGCACGATGCCAAGATCGATGCGGAAACGCGACACGCCGATCTGCGGCACGACATGCCAGCCTTTCGCACGAAGCCCGGCGGCGACAAACGTCTCGAAGGGCGACTCGTGGCCGCCGACGGATCCGCGCACCGCTTCGGCGAGCGCACGCGGCCCACGCTGCGCAAACTCGATGAAGTGCCGCAGGTCGGCCACGGCGCGTGCCGACGTGCGATTGAGATCCACCATCGACGGGTCGAACGACGTGAACACCAGCATCTCGCGGCGCGCACGCGTGACGGCGACATTGAGGCGACGCCAGCCGCCCTCCTTGTTGAGCGGACCGAAGTTCATCGACATCACGTTCGCGCCCGGCTCCGTCGGGCCGAACCCGATGCCCAGCATGATCACGTCGCGCTCGTCGCCCTGCACGGTCTCGAGGTTCTTTACGACGACAGGCTCGGCCAGTTCCTGCTGGAAGAACGGTTCGATCGAAGGGTGCTGCTGGCGTGCCACATCGAGGAGATCGTTCACCAGCTTCTGCTGGTCGGTGTTGAGGGTGATGATGCCGATGGTCTGGCCCGACGCGACGAACACGGGATCCGTGAGCCGTTTGACCGTTTCAGCGACGAGGGCCTCGGCTTCGCGCGCGTTGTTGCGACCCTTGCCCTTGGCATAGACACCATCCACCCGGCGCCATTCCACCGCGCTCGGGCGCGTTTCGGCAGCGGGGAACGTGATCAGCTCGCTGTCGTAATACTGGTGGTTCGAAAACGCGATCAGGCTTTCGTGGCGACTACGGTAATGCCATGTCAGCCGGTGGCTCGGTACGCCTGCCCCGAGGCATTCGTCGAGGATGCTCTCGAGGTCTTCCGCCGTGTCGTCATCGTCGGCACTTGCCGCGCGGTTGAAGAAGCTCGTCGGCGGCATCTGGCGCGGATCACCGGCGATGATCACCTGGCGGCCGCGTGCAATGGAACCGATGGCATCCCACGGCGCGATCTGCGACGCCTCGTCGAAGATGACCAGGTCGAACAACGCCTGGTCGGCCGGAAGGTACTGCGCGATCGACAGCGGACTCATCAGCATGCAGGGCGCCAGTCGTGCCATGGCATCCCCCATCTCGGTAGCCAGCTGACGCACCGGCTTGTGGCGCCGCGATTTCTGCAGCTCGTGCTTGAGGATGCCGTAGCCGCCGCTTTTGGGGACATCGTTCTTCGCGGGAATCACGCCGCTGAGCTTCGCGCGGATATAGCGAACGGTGAGCTTCGAGACGGCGTCGTCGAGGCGACGGAAGGTCTCGATATCATCGCGGTGTTCTGCCGCCACGAAACCACGCAGCAGCGGCTCGCCGTCGATGCCGCGACTCGCGAACCAGCGCGCGTAAGCGGCTTCGAAGGTCGTCGCGGCTGTTTCACCGGCGAGGGTGCCCGCCTCGACCTGTTCCACGATGCCCTGCAGCCCCAGGCTCCGCGCTTCGTCGCGCGCGCGGCACCAGTCGCTCCACGCCTTCAGCGATCGCTCCTGGTCGATCACTGCCTGGCATGCGGCATACAGTTCGTTGAGGTCGGATTCCGGACTGAGCTCATCGGACCCCGACAGCACGGCAAAGCGAACCAGCGCCGACCTGAACGCGTCGAAGCTCGTTTGCAGACGGGTGGCCGAGTCCGCCACGGTGCCACCCGCCGCCAGCCATTCGTTACCGTCGACGAGCAACGTGCCCGCGGCCTTCCTGAGTTCGACGAGGTGCTCCGGTGATCGCGCCAGGGCGACGAGGGCGCTGCGGATGTGCGTGCCAAGGTCAAGTGCGGACCGCAGCTTCGATGTATCGGTCGCCAGGCCACCCCACCCCGGCACGCCGGAAAGATCGGCTTGCAGCGCATCGATCTGGCCGAGCGCTTCCGCCATGGCCTGCAGCCGGGGAAGGTCCGCGGCGACATCAGGCATGCCATTCACCGAGCCCGCCGCAGCGAGGGCTTTCGCCACCCGATGCTTCGCCAGCGAGGCGAGGAACCAGAACTTGCCGCCAGCGTCGTTCCACTCCGCCTGGAAACGAGGCACATCGATCCGTCGGACGGCTTCGGGGGCGTAGCGCGACGACAGCGTCGCTTCCGTCCCCTTGTACGCCTTCACGAGGGCGAGGCCGGTCTCGACATGGGCCTGGATGGCGCTGAAGGTGGGCGAGAAAACGAATCTAAGGTCCATGCCATACGCGCCCGCGAGCAGCCGGGTGAAGGCCACGAGGAGGCTGACGCTGGCGGGGTCGGTGTCGTCGATGGGCAGCTTCGTGACGTCGACCGTGCGATGGATATCCGCGCGACAGGCATCGATTGCCTGAGCGAGGTCGCGCGCACCGGCGACCATCGATTCCTGCCACTGGTTCGACCACTCCGTGTTTCGCATCAACGAAAGGCCCGACACCCGGGTCAGTACCGGCGCGTTGAGGTCGAGACGCCCCGCGATGGCACGCAGGTGGGCCATGTCGGCGAGATCGTGCTCCGTATTCGTCGGCCAGCGCAGGCGAGGCGTGCCCGGCGACGCGTCACGCACGGCGCGCCCGATGGCGTCGTGGATGGTCAAGCCGTTGGGCCAGCGGCGGTGGAGCACGCCGACCAGCCCGTTCAGGCGGTCGCGCAAGGTCCTGACTTTCGCTGCCTCGGCCTGCCATTCGTCATCCGACAGAAGATCGCGCGTGTCCCACGCGCGCTCCAGCTGCTGCAGCACCTCGACCTTCGACGCCTTGCTGGAATGCAGTTCGAGGCAGAACTCGCCCAGGCCGCGCTCATCCAGGCGGCGCTTCACGACGTCGAGTGCGGCCATCTTCTCCGCCACGAACAGCACGCGCCGGCCGAGGGCAAGGTTGTGCGCGATCATGTTGGCGATCGTCTGCGATTTGCCAGTGCCGGGCGGGCCGTCGAGCACGAAGCTGTGGCCCTGCGCCGAGGCAACGACCGCCGCGACCTGCGACGAATCGGCAGGTAGCGGGATGAAAAGGTCAGCCGGGTCCGTGGTCTGGTCGAGTGTCTCCGGGCGTGGGAACGGGCCAGGGGAATCGAACGTGCCGGCGTCGTCGCGATCGCCCAGCAGGTGCCGGACCATCGGGCTCTCCAGCAACTGCGCGGAGCGGTCCGACAGGTCTTTCCACATCAGGTATTTCGAGAACGAGAACGTGCCGAGCAGCACCTCGGGCGAGACCTCGAAGCCGGGTATATCGCGCACGGCGCGGCGCACGGTGTCCCAGATGCCGTTGACGTCGATGCCGCTGTCGTCGGAAGGCAGGTCGCCCGCAAGCCCCGGAAGCGTCAGTTCGAAGTCGTGGCGCAGCAGTTCCAGCAACGTGAGGTTGAAACGCGGCTCGTCGTCCAGCAACGTCATGACGACGCCGGAAAGCGCGCTCTTCCGTTCGAGCTTCACCGGCACGAGGATCAGCGGCGCCGAGTACCTCTTCGGATCGTCGGCGGCCTTTTTCCACTTGAGGAAACCGAGGGCGAGGAACAGCGTGTTCGCACCGCCTTCGTCGAGATCGCTGCGCGCCTTCCGGTACATGTCCACGAGCGCCGCTTCGAGCTTCGTCTTATCGAGCGGCGACGGCAGCTCGGAACGCTCGAGCGCGCTGCGTGCGTATTCGTTCTGCAGGTTTTCCCGGTTCTGCTGCTCGTACAGCGCGGGATCGCGGCCGCCGGCCGTGAGGTCGGGCAACGGCACGATGCGAATGCGCTTTCCGGCGGCCAGCCGATCCTCGAGCAACGCAGGCTCCGGGCACACGAGGCGTATGGCTTTCGCGCTATCGGGCACGTGCAGCAGGCGGTTACGTGTCGTGAGGTCAAGCAGCTTGCGCTGCCAGAGTTCCAGCTTGCCCGCCGGCGTATCGGGCTCGATATCCGTCTCGACATCGAAGGACGGCAACGACGGCGCCGGCTCCAGCGCCTCGCTTGCCGACGGCGTGCCAGGCGCGACCGTATCGTCCGCGCCCGTCCCCAGTGACAGCGGCCGGATGCGCTGCATGCGCGCACGGCGCACGTCGATCGCCATGATGAAGTCGTCGTCGGTCAGCTGCCGGGTGCCCTGCTCTACCGCCGTGCTGAAGCCTGGCGACTGGGCGGAGGTCGCCAGGGTGGTCTCGAAGACCACCAGTTCCTTCAGTTCCACGCGTTTGCGCACGGCCGCCGCATCGTCGGTCACCAGGCTCGCGAATTCCTGTGGCTGCAGCCACGCACCGACGAACGCATGGCCCTTCGTCATGATCACCAGCGGGTTCATACCCGCCTGCTCGATCGCCGCCGCGAACAGCAGCGCGGTATCGAGGCAGGTCGCCACGCCACCGGAGAGGATCAGCGCGGGGGTGCGGATTTTCTGTCCTTCGTTCTCGAAACTCGCCGGCGGCATGGCGTAACTCAGCCGGAAGCTGCATACCGACGACCAGAGCGCGGAGACCAGCTCCCAGCTTCGCGTACGCGACCGGCTCTCGTATCCGTTGACCTGATCGTCCTTCCTGGCACGCCGCAGGACGTCGGAGGCGCCCTTGAGCACGCGGTCCACAGCCGGATCATTGGGCATCACGAACGCGGCGAGAAGGTCAGGCATGGAGCCGGCACCGCCCCACTGGTTCCTGGCGAGCAGCTCGACGGGGAACGATGCGACCGCGAGGTCGACACCTGCGTGAACCAGCCGGATCGTCATGTTGGCCGCGATGCTTTCCGTCAGGTCGTTCAGGAAAGCGGCCGAGAGCCTGACGTCGCGGTCGGCCATGCGAAGCGTGTCGCCGGGGCCCAGTCGATCCAGCCGCCAGGTCCTGGGCTCCACGAACGCGAGGTCGCCGGAAAGTACGAGGGTCAGGTCGCCGTAGGCAAGCGCACCATAATTTGTAACCGAAAGCGCCCTCAGCAGGGGCACGGCATTCTGGTGCGACGCAAATCCCGTCTTCGGGGAGACAATCGCTTCGATGGTGATGTCCATAGGTGCAGCGCTTTCCCGGGCAAGCCGATTCATCCCGCCATTTTAAGGCTCTTCGCGAAGGCCGGGGTGATGATGGCTCGGCCCCTCAAAAGACACCACGCCGTAGGAGCGCGCCCCGCGCGCGACATCTCCTCGCGACAATCCACACGTTGTCCCTCGCGACACCCAACACGTTCACGGCTCCCATGGCACCATGCTCGCTTTGCGAGGCCCACCCATGGACGCGAAAACCGCCTGGCCCGACCGGGTCACCATCGATGGCACGGTGCATAAAGCACGCGTGGAAGCGGGCAACGGCACCGTCAGCCTGCCGTATACCACCGAGCCACAGGTGTCCGAAGGCGACGTCATCACCCAGGCCATCGGGCGCCGCGAGGTAGCCTTCGAGGTGCTGGACGTCAGTTTCCAGCCGAACGGCTCGCTGGGCATCGGGACCATTCATCGGCATCTGCTGGTGCTGAGCGTGGAGCCGACGACCTCGCAGGCCCATACGCAGCCGCCTTCGAACGTGGATCGGAACGATGCTTCCGGGTCTTCTGCATCGGGGTCTTCTGCGTCGAGATCCTCTGCGGCGAGTGCTGGTGCCTCGGGCGCTGGCGCATCGGGCTCTCGTGCATCCGGATCCGATACATCGCGACCCTCTCAGTCAAGGCCAGCGCCGCCCCCGGCTGCCGCCGTGGTGAGCAAGGCAGCCCCGCAGAGCACGTTGCGGTTCGCGGAACTGGTCGAGAGGATCGCCGTGGGCCGCGATGTCGACGCGAAGACAGCCATGCTCGCGTTGCTGGACAACACGTCGGTGGCGAACGTGATCGGCCTCGTGGAAACACTGCGGATGCGCGCCTCGCTCCAGCCGCACGACTGAATTGTAGGAGCGCGCCCCGCGCGCGAACCCTCGACGCGGCTATGGCGGGTGATGGTTTGCACCGCAGGAGCAACGGGTGTTGCGTGGTCGCGAAAAGATGTCGCGCGCGGGCGCGCTCCTACGAGGCCAGCGGTACGTTATCGGATACCGGCCCGAGCCGGCGGTACGTTATCGGGTATCGGTCCGGATCGGCGGCGTGTTATCGGGTGCCGGTCCGGAACGGCGGTACGTTATCGGTACCGGTCCGCATCGGCGGCGTGTTATCGGGTGTCGGTCGGGATCGGCGGTAGGTTTGCGGGTACTAGTCCGAAGTCGTACGTTGCGGTGCAGAACGTTTCATCCATCGGCGTGCCGTCGGGTGCGGTACCGTTCGGGTGTTCATCGAACCGAACCACCAGCGAGTTTTTCACGCCGAATACCGCATCCGAGTCGAGATAGGGGTCGCCCTCGACGAACAGATGCGTGACGACCGGGGCATAACCCGGCGCAGTGACGATGAAGTGGATGTGCGCAGGGCGCCATGGATGGCGACCCATCGCTCGCAGCATGTCGCCCACGGGACCGTCGTCGGGAATGGCGTAGCTCACGGGTAGCACGGTGCGGAAATGGTAACGGCCGTCGTCACCCGTGCGGAACACCGCGCGGAGTTGCATCGACGGCTGCTCGGGGTCCTGTACGTCGTAGAGCCGATCGGGGCGCACCTGCCATACATCGAGACGCGCGCCGGCGATGGGCCTGCCCTCCCCGTCAAGCACGCGGCCGTCCACGAACGTCGGTGTGCCGCCTTCGATGCCTTCGGCGATGCACGCACCCATCGCGCGCTCCGGTGCACCGTCGACGTGAAACGGGCCGAGCACGGTGTTCTCAGTGGCATGGCCGGGTCGGCGATGATTGATCGCGTCGACGAGCATCGATACGCCCAGGGTGTCGGACAACAGGATGAACTCCTGGCGGCTTTCGTCGCACATGTGCCCCGTGCGCGTGAGGAACTGGATGCCCTGCAGCCACTCGGCCTCCGTCGGCTCCACTTCGCGGATGAACGCATGCAGGTGGCGCACGAGCGCTTCCGACAGCTGCCGCGTTCGGGCATCGGCACCCTCGCTGATGCGCCCCAGCACGGCGTCGGTGAGGTTTTCTTCGGTGAGGTTACGCATCGGGCATTTCCTTCAGGCCGTGGCACGGCCTTCCCACGCATCCTCGAGCAGTCGGCGCAAGGCGCCTGCCTCGAGGTCGCGGGGATTGGCGTACCGGTGGGTCAAAGTCAGTTCGATAACACGCTCGATGCCTTCGACAGGCATGCGTAGATCGCGCAGTGCCTGTGGCGCACGCAGCGATCGCGAGAGAGCCTGCATGCCGTGCGCCGCGTCGTCGCTGCCGAGCGCACCGGCAATGCGGCGCATCGCTTCCGGCGCCGCATCGCGGTTATACGCGAGCACGTGGGGAAGCATGACCGTATGGGTCTCGGCGTGCGGCAAGTTGAAGGTACCGCCCAGCGTGTGGCACAGCTTGTGATGCAGTGACATGGAGAGATGACCCAGCACGGTGCCGCATAACCAGGCACCGTACAGGCATGCGGAGCGCGCGTCCTCATCCGATGCATTCTCGAGCAGCCGGGGGAGATGCCGGGCCAGTGCCACGATACCCTCCACCGCCAGCAGGGACATGACAGGGTTGGCGTCCGGGGCGTAGAGGCCTTCGCATGCATGCGCGATGGCATTCATGCCGCTGGTCACCGACATGTCGAGGGGAAGACCCATCGTCAGGTCGGGGTCGTAGATGACGGTGCGCGGCAGCACGCGTGCGTCCCGCCCTGTCTTCTTCACGCCGGCCTCGGTAATGCCGTAAATGGGCGTCATTTCCGAACCGGCGTAGGTCGTGGGTATCGCCAGGATGGGAAGATCGTGCTCGAGGGCAATGGCCTTGCCGAGCCCGATCGTGGAGCCCCCACCGATCGCCACCGCACAGTCGGCGCCAAGACGCATGGCCTCTGCCCGTGCGTCGCGTGCGGTCTCGATGGGCACGTGCATCACTGCGCGGTCATAGACACCCGCGCAGCGCGAACCCAGGCGTCTGGTGACGGCATCGGCATCCGCCCGCTGGTTCGGTGTGCACAGCACCAGGGCGCGCGACGCGCCGAGCAGCGTGATCTCCTCTTCGAGGCTCGCGAGCGATCCCTTGCCGAACACCACGCGAGTCGGCAACGAGGCGTAGGTGAACTTCACCGGTTATCGACCCGCTTGTTGAACGGATGGATATTTACCGACGCCCAGAGCCCGGCATGCCGGAAAGGATCGTCGTGGTTGAAGGCCTTCACCTGTTCGAGGCTGTCGGCTTCCACGACGAAAAGGCTGCCGATCATGGTCTCGTCATCGTCCGCAAGCAGCGGGCCGGAGATCAGGGTCTTCAGCGGCGACTTCGCCAGGTAAGCCTTGTGCGCCTCGTAGTGGTCGAGCCGCTTCTGCACGGCACCTTCGTGATCAAGGCAGTGAATGGCGTAGATCATGGGGAACTCCTCAATGTGTTTCGGAACCGTCGAGCGGCGGAAGTGAAGCGCTGGCTTCCACATCCTCCACGATGGCAAAGAAATCCTTGCCTGCATCGTCGCCCGTGGCGTAACTCGCAAAGCGATCGCGCACCAGTATCGCCGCCGGCATGTCGACGCCTGCCGCTGCGCCTGCGCCGGCGACCAGGGTCATGTCCTTGAGCATCTGCGCGGCGGAGAACGCCGCCGTGAAATCGCGCCGGCGCAAGGGCTCGAGCTTGTATTTGACCAACGGGGAAGCTGCGACGCTCTCGCCCAGCACCGTCAGCATGGTCGACCAGTCAAGGCCGCCCTTGCGACCCAGCGTAAGCGCCTCAGCCACCAGGACCGCCGTGGACCCGACGAGATGGTTAATGGCGAGCTTCATGTAGCGCGCCTGGTGGCCGTCGCCCACGTAGTGGCACTGGCGGGAAAACGCGGCAAATGCAGGCTCTGCATCGTGGAAGGCAGCGTCGGCACCCGAAGCCAGCACGGTCAGGCTCGCGGTTTCCGCCAGGGCCGTGCTGCCCGAAACCGGGGCGCAGACATAGCGGATGCCAAGTCGCGCGGCTTCCTCCCCGACCTCGACCGACGCTTCGGGTGAGACGGTGCTCAGGTCGACGAAAATGGCACCACGTGCCATGCAGGCGAGCACGCCATCCGGACCCAGGGCCACCGCTTTCAGGGCGGCATCGTCGGGCACCATCGAGAAAACGATGTCTGCGTCACGGGCCACGTCGGCGAGGGAAGCTGCTGCGGTCACGCCATGGCTGGCGGCCAGCGACGTACCGCGTGCCGGGTCGATGTCGTAGACAGCCAGGGGAAAGCCCGCCTTCGCCAGGTTCGTGCAGATGGGGTAGCCCATCTTGCCCAGGCCGATCCAGCCGAGTGCAGCCTGCCTGCCAGCGCTCATACCAGCACCATGCCGCCGTCGATCGCGATGATCTGGCCGGTCATGTAGTTCGCGTCGGCGCTTGCAAGGAATGCCGCCGTGCCGGCGATATCTTCCGGTGTGCCCGGCCGCCCGAGCAGGATGTTGGCAGAGAAGGCATCCATCGCTTCGCCAGGCCTGGAGCTGGAACCCATCTTCATGAGGTCCTTGTCCAGTTCGTCCCACAACGGCGTGGCGACGACGCCCGGTGCGAAACCGTTGACCGTGATCTTGTGTGCCGCAAGGCCCCGGGCCGCCGCCTGGATGATGGCGACCACGGCGAATTTGCTCGCGCAGTACGGCACGAAGTCAGGGTAACCCTCACGGCCGGCGATGGATGCCGTGTTGACGATCTTGCCGCCACCGCCCTGGGCGATCATCTGCTTCGCCGCTTCCTGCGTACCGATCAACACGCCCAGCGCATTGACGCGCATGACGAGATCCCAGTTTTCCTCGGTCACCTCGAGGAACGGCATGGGCTTGTTGAGGCCGGCGTTGTTGAACACGGTATCGATACGACCGTGGCGCTCCACGGCGGTGGCGATCATGGCCTTGACCTGCTCGCGGCTGGTGACATCGACCGCCGTGGCCGTGACGTCACCGCCCGCGTCGCGCAGCTTCTGCGCCGAGGCTTCGGCACGATCGAGCGCGATATCGGCGATGAGTACCTTCGCGCCTTCTGCAGCGAGGCGGGTGGCGATACCGAAGCCGATACCCTGTGCGGCGCCGGTAACAATGATGGACTGGTTCTTGAGACGCATGATGCAGACTCCGTGACTATCGGGAAATGAATCAGGAAAACAGGATGCCGCCGTTGACGTTGATGGCCTGCCCGGTCAGGTAGGCGCCATCGGTGGAGGCAAGGAAGATGACGGTCGAGGCGATGTCGTCCGCCGTGCCCTGGCGACCGAGCGGGATCGAGTCCTTCACGATGCGATCCATCTCCTCGAAGGTGATGCCGCGCAGTTCGGCCTCGTCTTTGAGCGCCTTCCAGTGCATGTCCGTGGCCATATTGCCCGGGCAGATGGAATTGGCGCGTATACCGTGGGGCGCAAGTTCCAGCGCCAGCGACTCTGTAAGGCGGATCACGGCGGCCTTCGATGCGCAGTAAAGCCCGAAGTGGGCGAATCCCTGCTTGCCGTACCACGAACCGAAATTCACGATCGCACCGCGCCGGGCCTCGCGCATGACGCGCGCTGCAGCCCGGCAGCCGTTGAAGGTGCCGCGTACGTTCACATCGAAGATGCGGTCGTAGCTGCTGTCCGGCGTATCGGCGACGGCTTCCATCGTCTGGACGATACCCGCGTTGTTGACCAGCACGTCAAGACGACCGAACTCTTCCACGATGCCGGCAACGACGGCATCGAAGGCTTTCGCATCCACCACGTCGAGGCTGACGCCGCGACCGCGGTGGCCGGGCACGACGGAACTGATGGCGGCGATCGTGTCGTCACAGGCCGAGAGATCCGCAGCGATCACCGTCGCGCCCTCCTGCGCAAGCCGGATCGCCGTGCCGCGCCCAAGGCCTCGGGCTGCGCCGGTGATCAGGACCACGTGTCCGTCCAGTTTCTTGCTCATGCGTGTGTTCTCCGGGGAAGGGGGAGTAAGGAGGGATCAGGCCGCAGCGGGCACGGAAGCGGCTCCACGACGGCCGCGCAGCCAGCCAGGCAGCACGTGGCCACGGCGGTCGAGGATGACCATGCCGAGCAGTAGCGCACCGACGATCACCTGCTGCACAGGTGCGTCCACCCGCAACAGGTTGAGGCCGACGGCAAGCGTGCTGAGAAGAAGGACGCCGAGCAGCGAACCCACCATGCTGCCGCGCCCGCCAAGCAGGCTGGTTCCGCCGATGATCACGGCGGCCAGCACGGGCAGGAGCGAGGTCGAGCCCAGGTTCGGCGTGGCACCGTTGAGTGACACGGCAATGACGCCGCCTGCGATGCCCGCGGCGAGGCCGGAGAGGGCGAAGGCACCCATCGTGCGGCGGCCCACCGATATACCCGCCGCACGCGCGGCTTGGGGGTCGCCACCCACGGCACGCAGCTCGAGGCCCCAGCGCATGGGGCCGGACAGCAGCGCGTACACCAGCACCAGTGCCAGCATGAAGAACACGCGCGGCGCCATGGCCAGCACGAAGAAGCGATTGATGAACAGCGACTGCTCCAGCATGTCGCCACGAATCGCCTGGCCACCCACATAGAGGAAGGTCACCCCGCGCAGCACGATCATGCTGCCTAGCGTCGCGATGAAGCTGTTGATGCGCAGGCCCACGACCATGCCGCCGTTGACGAGGCCTGCGACGATGCCCACGCCCGCGCCGATCAGCAATGCCATGGGCAGGGAATGCGCGAGACTGATGGCGACGGCGGCGGCCAGCGCGCTGATCGAACCGATCGACAGGTCGATGTGGCGCGTCAGCAGAACCAGGGTGAGTCCGGCGGCGAGCATGCCGTCGGTTGCGGCGCGACCCATGATGTTGCCGAACACCAGCGGGCTGGCGAAGCGCGGCACGAAGATTGCGAGCGTGATCACCAGCGCCACGAGGATGACGAGGACACGCGAGGTTTCCGGTTTTGGCTTGAACATGTCAGGAGGCCCTCAGGCGGGAAACGAAGCGGGTATCAAGGGCCACGGCCACTATGATCAGCGCACCCTTGGCGATCAGCTGGAGTTCGTATGCCGCGCCGGCCAGCACCATCACGTTGGAGACCACGCCCACGAAGATCACGCCGGCCAGCGTGCGGGCCATGCTGCCCTTTCCGCCCGACAGGGTGGCGCCACCGATCAGTACTGCCGACAGGGCGTCGAACTCGTAACCGTCGGCGATCTTGAAGGCCGCGATGTTCGCGTCGGCGGCGAGAAGGATCCCGGTCACCGCACCGGCGAGGCTCGTCAGCACGAAGCTGGTCCCCACCACCATGCGTACCGGGATACCCGAGGCACGGGCGGCGTGGTAGTTCGATCCCGTGGCGTAGAGGTAGGCGCCGAATCGTGACTTCTTCAGCAACAGGTGGCCCCCGATGAAGGCCAGGCCCATGATCCATGCCGCCGGTGGCAATCCGGCCAGATACGTCGTGCCGATGTCGTGGAAAGCCACGTTCTGCCCATAGGCGAATTCACCATTGTTGGTGAAGTACAGGATCATGCCCGCACCCACGGTCGCCGTGCCCAGCGTACCGACGACGGCGTTCACCTGCAGCACGCCGCAGATGAGCGCGTTGACGAGTCCAAGCAGCAATGGCACGAACAGCGCGCAGGCAAGCGCGACCGGAAGGCCGTATGGCTGCATGCGGATCGCAATGATCGCTGCGGCGGCAATGGCCACCGGGACGGAAAGATCGACCATCTTCCCGCCGATCACCACCAGGGTCATGCCCACGGTGACGATGCCCACGAAGGCGATGGCGCGGACGATGCCCCGTGCGTTGTCGAGCGACGCGAAGCCCGGCACGAACGCCGCGGCGATCAGTGCCACGACCACGATGGCGATGAAGATGCCGAAGGGACGAAGGCGGTCGATCGCCTGGCCACGGCGAACGGCCACCCCGGCGTCGGCGACAGGCATGGCCGCGTTCATGCCGCCACCGCCGCGTCGTCGGCCACGCCGCTCCACATGCGGATCGCGCGGTGTTCGTCGAAGCTCTCGCGCGGCATGTCGCCGACGATGCGCCCGTCACGCACGATGTAAAGCCGGTCGGCCATGTCGAAGAGTTCCGAGAGTTCCGAGGAAATGACGAGTACGGCCACGCCATCGGCCGCGAGCTGAAGCACGATATCGCGGATGGCCGTCTTCGCACCGATGTCCACGCCGCGGGTCGGCTCATCGAGGATGAAGACCTTCGGCGACGTGGCGAGCCACTTGCCAAGCACCACTTTCTGCTGGTTTCCGCCGGAGAGCGCGCCGGAGACGTAGCGACGATCCGCGGGATGCACCGCCAGCCGTTCGATGAGGGCGTCGGCACCCGCGCGCAGCTCGCCCTGCTTCACCCAGCCGCCAGGGCTGTGTTCCGGAAGCGACGCCATGCCGAGGTTGTCGAGCAGGTCGAGGTCACGTGCCAGCCCCTCCACGGCCCGGTCTTCCGGCAGGTACGCGATGCCCGCCCGGATGGCGTCGCGCGGATGCCGTACGTCGATGGCCCTGCCATCGATTTCGACCTGGCCGGACTGCTTCCTGTCGAGCCCGAAGATAGCCCGTGCGATCTCGGTACGGCCCGAGCCCATGAGGCCGGCCAGTCCGACGATTTCACCGGCGCGGACATTGAGCGAGATATCGGTGAGTCGCGCGTTGCCCAGGCCACGTACGGACAGACGCGTCGCGCCGAACGTGTTGCGTGCTTCCGCGCGCGTCGCCAGGCCACGACCGATGGTCATGCGGATCAATTCATCCAGCGGGGTCTCCGCCAGCGAGACGCGGGCGACGAGTGCACCGTCACGCAAGACGGTCGCGGTGGTGCAGATATCGTAGACCTCGTCCATGCGATGCGATACGTAGACGATCGCCGTGCCTTCGGCGGCGAGCTTGCGCAGCACGTCGAACAGGCGACGGGTTTCCGTGCTGGACAGCGACGACGTCGGCTCGTCCAGCATCATGATCGCCGGGTCGAGCTGCAGCACGCGCGCGATTTCCACGAGCTGCCGTTCGGCCATGGAGATGTCCTCGACGAGCAGATCCGGCGACAACCGGCTGCCGACGCGCGCCAGCGCTTCACGCGCCAGGTCACGCATCCTGCCCCGCTTCAGGAAGCCGCCCTGCGCGGGAATGGCATGCAGGCTGATGTTCTCGGCAATGGTGAGGCTCGGTACGAGGCTGAGCTCCTGGTGCACCATGGCGACGCTGCCGCGCACGTCCACGGTGCCACTGTCGGGCTTCAGCAGCCCGTCGATGATGCGCATCAGCGTCGACTTTCCGCAGCCGTTCTGGCCCATCAGGGCGTGGATCTCGCCGGGCATCACGTGGAAATCCACCCCGCGCAGGACCTGGTTCGGACCGAACGATTTCTGCACCCCGCGCAGGTCCAGCGGCGGACGATCATGGAAAGGCTGGTTCATGGGGATGGTCCTCAGAAGTACGCGCTGAACTGCTTTGCGTTGTCCGGATTTACTTCGGGCAGCGGCAGGAAGGTCTTTGCAGGAATGGACTGGTTCTTCCCGAGGCGGATGGCGGCTTCGATCGCCATCCGCCCTTCGATCGCCGGGTCCTGCTGCACGGTGCCGTACTGCCAGCCTGCGGCAATGCCGTCGAGGCCCGACTTGTACGCGCCCAGGCCCGTTACCTTGATCTCGCCCGGCTTGAAGCCGGCGGCCTTCAGCGCACCGATCGCACCGGCCGCCGACGCATCGTCCATGGCGAACACGCCCTGCACCGTACCTTTGTGCCGCGCAAGCATTTCGTTGGTGGCCCGCGTCGCTTTCGTCGGATCCCAGTCGGCGTACTGGTTGTCTATGACCTTCACGTCGGGGCAGTTGTCCTTGATGCCCTGGTCGAACCCGGCGCGGCGCCCGAGCGTCGGCGGATAACCCGCCGAACCCGCGACGACGATGACGTTGCCCTTTCCGCCGAGTGCCGTGCACATCAGGTGGCCGCTTTTACGCCCCATGCTGAAGTCGTCGGGGCCGAGGAAGCCGGCAAGATATTTTCCGGCGGCCGGATCAATGGGAGAGTTGATGTTCAGGATAGGCAGCTTCCCGCCCGAGTTCTCGCGGATCTCCGCGATGGCGCTGACCGCCGCCTTGCCGTCGACCGGGGTCACGATCAGTGCGTCGAGGTCAAGCACCAGCAGGTCTCGCAACTGCTCGGCCTGCAGGGCGGGATCCCAGTTCGCCTTCGTCACGATCAGTTCGTATCCCATGCGGTCGGCGTTCTCGCGCATGGCCTTCACCTGCGCCGCGAAGTAAGGCGCGTCGCCTGGCTCGGACATGCCGATGCGAGGACGCCCCGCATCGGCACGCTGCGCACCGCACGCGGCAAGCGCCATGGCGACAAGGAACACGGCGACCGGGCGACACCCATCTTTTGCGTGCATCGGAAAACCTCTACAGAGCGAGGAAACAAGGGAAGGACGCATGTCAGACGCGCTCCAGGGCGAGCGCGATGCCCTGCCCCACGCCGATGCACATGGTCACCAGCGCACGGTGCTGTCGGTGCGCCACCAGTTGATGCACGGCCGTCTGGACCAGCCGCGCGCCACTCATGCCCAGCGGGTGGCCCAGCGCGATCGCGCCGCCGTGCCGGTTCACATGCCGGGCATCGTCGTCGAGGCCGAGCGAGCGGAGGCATGCAAGCGACTGCGCGGCAAAGGCCTCGTTCAACTCGACCACGTCGAAGTCATGGATGGTCAGCCTGAGTCGAGCCAGCAGTTTCTGCACGGCAGGAATGGGCCCGAGGCCCATGAGCGAGGGAGCCACGCCGACCGTGGCCATGCCGAGGATGCGAGCCTGTGGCGACAGCCCCTGCTCCCGCGCCGCCTTTTCGGACGCGACGATGAGCGCTGCCGCGCCGTCGTTGATGCCCGATGCGTTACCTGCCGTCACGGTGCCCGGCGTGCGGAACGGCGCGGGCAGCGTCGCCAGCCCCTCCAGCGTCGAGTCGGGGCGCGGCTGTTCATCCCGGACTACGGCGGTCACACTGCCCCTGCGCGGACCCGCCACATCGACCGCGACGATCTCTTCAGCGAAGAAGGCCTGCGAGGCCGCCGCACGTTGCTGGCTGCGCAGCGCGAACGCATCCTGGTCCGCGCGCGAAATGCCGTGCAGCGCCGCGACGTTTTCGGCCGTCTCGGGCATGGTGTCCACGCCGTACGCCGCGCGCATGGCCGGGTTGATGAAACGCCAGCCCATGGTGGTGTCTTCGATGGACTGGCCGCGTCCGAAGGGTGCATTCGCCTTGCCCATCACATAAGGCGCGCGACTCATGGATTCGACCCCGCCCGCCAGCACGATATCGGCCTCGCCTGCCGCGACAGCGCGGGCGGCCGTGCCCACCGCATCCATGCCGGAGCCGCATAACCGATTCAACGTCACGCCCGGCACGCCTTGTGGAACGCCGGCCAGCAGCAACGCCATGCGGGCGACGTTGCGATTGTCTTCACCGGCCTGGTTGGCACAGCCAAGGATCACCTCGTCGATGGATGCCGGATCAAGGCTGCCATGCGCGGCCAGCAGTGCACGCAACGGCACGGCGGCTAGATCGTCGGCACGGACGTGCGCGAGCGAGCCGCCATAACGGCCGATCGCCGTGCGCCGGGCCGCGCATACGAACGCGTGGCTCATGCGCTGATCTCCTGGTTGCCGTGCGCGGCAGCCGTCCGTGCCTTCAGGTCGCGCAACACGCGCAGTTCGTGATCTTCCGGCAACCCCGTGGTGCTGACGGTATCGGCGAAGCGGATGGCCCACCCCGTTGCCTTCGTCACGTCGTCACGCGACACACCCGGATGCAGGCTCACGACGTGCAGCTCGCGCGTCTCCGGGTGGGGCTCCATGACGCAGAGGTCCGTGATCACGGCACTGGGACCATTGCCCCGCATGCCCGCCTTGAATCGCGAATCGCCACCGGTGAGGTGACCTGCGCTGGTGATGAAGTCGAGCTTTTCCACGAAACTACGATGCGACTGCTTGAGGATCAGAAGTATCTCCTTCGCCGACGCCGCGATTTCCGGCGCACCACCGGCGCCCGGCAGCCGCGTCTTCGGTGCGTGGTAGTCGCCGATCACCGTCGTGTTGATGTTCGCGAAACGGTCGATCTGCGCTGCGCCGAGGAAGCCGACGTCAATGCGCCCACCCTGCAGCCAGTAGCGGAAGATCTCTGCCGTGGCGACGACCGTGTCGGCGGTTTCTGCCAGCTCACCGTCCCCGATGGACAGCGGCAGCACGGACGGGCGGGCACCGATCGGGCCGGATTCGTAGATCAGCACGGCTTCCGGTGCATGCGTCAGGCGCGCCAGGTTCGCCGCCGTCGAAGGCAGCCCGATGCCCACGAAGCACACGGCCCCGTCGGGCAGGCGCCGCGATGCGGCGATGGTCATGAGTTCTTCGGTCGTGGCGTTCACAGGCCAGCCTCCGCCTTCGGTTCCGCACACAGGCGGAGGTAGTCGGCGAAGTCGTCGACCCCGTGGATGTACCGCGAGACCCAGGCCGAGAACGTGTCGCGATCACGTGCGATGGCGTCCCACGCCTGGTAGAAGCGGTTATCTCGCTCGTAGTAACCGTGCGCATAGGAAGGAGCCGCGCCGCCAGGTACGAGGCAGACCGCATCGATCACCCAGTGCGGGAGGATGCAGGCATTTGGCCAGGCATCGAGCTGGTCGACGACTTCTTCGACGGTGACGATCACGCGCTTCGCGGCAAGCGCGGCTTCCTTCTGCACACCCAGGATGCCCCAGAGCAACACGTTGCCCCGCCGGTCGGCCTTCTGCGCATGGATGATGGTCACGTCGGGATTGAGCGCCGGCGTGGCAGCGAGCTCCTCCCCCGTGAACGGACACGTGATGGTCTTCAGGCGCGGGTTGACGCGCGGGAGGTCCGAGCCGTTGTAACCGCGCAGTACCGCGAACGGCAGCCCGGCGGCACCGGCCACATAGGCATTCGCGACATCGGCATGGCTGTGCTCGTCGATGGCGAGCGCGTGCGGCCAGTCGTGTTCCACGGCGTCTCGCATGCGGTGCAGCGAGCCTACCCCGGGATTTCCGCCCCACGAGAAGATGAGCTCCTTCGCGCAGCCGGCGCCGATCATCTGGTCGTAGATGAGGTCCGGTGTCATCCGGATCAGCGTGAGGTCGGTAAGGCCCTGACGGATCGCCTCATGACCGGCCGCGAATGGGATGAGGTGGGTAAAGCCCTCCATGGCCACCGAGTCCCCGTGATGGACGAGGCCGGCTATCGCATCTCGCAAGGTGGTGAGGTCCGCCATGAGTCGCTTCGCTTCCAGACGCTTTCAGTGCAAGCAGGCTAGGAAGATCGCAGCGCAGCAAACAAGGGCGAATACCGAATCAGTGTGCGATAATCGGACCAATGGGCTGCCGGAAACGTGCAGCGCCCGTTCCGCAGGTTGCTACAGGAGGTAGATCGGCATGGCATCGACGACAAAGCCCGCGCAGAACGCGCCCGATGCGGCAGTGCCGCAAACATCGGAGCCGGGCGCAGGCGACCCGAACTTCATGATGTCCCTTGCACGCGGTCTCGCGATCCTGCGTGCCTGCGCGGCGCATGCGCGCGAATCCACCATTCCCCAGCTGAGTGCCGAGACCGGCATTCCCCGCGCAGCGGTCCGCCGCGTGCTCTACACGCTTACGCAACTCGGCTACGCGAGGCCGCAAGGGCGCGGCTATGTGCTGCTGCCGCGGGTGCTGGGCATTGCTTCGGCTTACTCGTCGGCGTCGTCACTGGTCGATCAGGCGCAGCCTGTTCTGGACCGGTTGCGTGACGAGTTGGCAGAGTCGTGTTCACTGGGCGTGCTCGACGGCGATGACCTGCTCTACGTGGCGCGCGCGGAGACGGTACGCATCATGTCCATCGGACTCAACACGGGCAGCCGCCTGCCGGCTTATTGCACGTCCATGGGTCGCGTGCTGCTGGCCGACCTGCCCGGCGACACGATTGCGGGATACCTGGAGCGTACGTCGCTCAGGCCGCGCACGGAGTTCACCGAGACCGATGTCGAGCGCTTTCGCGCGCTGCTGGTGAACGTGCGTATCGATCGTTATGCGCTGAACAACCAGGAGCTGGAGATAGGCCTGCGATCCATCGCGGTGCCCGTGCGGGACGGGACAGGCAAGGTCATCGCAGCCATGAACGTGGGCAGCCAGACGGCGCGCGTGTCGCGCGACGCCCTCTTGGCAGACATCCTGCCTGCACTACGAAAAGCGGCAGCAAACCTGGAAGCCATGTTGTAGGAGCGCGCCCTGCGCGCGAACCCTCGACGCGGCTATGGCGGGTGATGGTTTGCACAGGACATGCAACGGGCGTTGCGTGGTCGCGAAGAGGTGTTACGTGGTCGCGAAGAGATGTCGCGCGCAGGGCGCGCTCCCACAGTGGCGTCGCGCGTTTAGTTCATCACGCGGGTTTAGTTCATCACGCGGGTTTTTGCCGCGTGTTGCTGCGGTAGATCAGGTAAAGCGCGATCGCCAGCAACGCCATGGCCGCATAACGCGAACCGGTCAGCGCGATCACCGGGTTGTTCAGCCAGCCGAAGTTGTCGATGAGCAGGCTCATGAGCAGCTGGCCGCTGATGACGGCGACCGTGGCGGCGGCGGTCCCGATGCGCGGCATGGCGAACACGATCACCAGCATGTAGGTCACGCCGAAGAATGCACCGGTCAGCTGCCAGCGCGGGGCGTTGAACAGGCTCATCGCGTGTTGCGGCTCGAAGAAAAACGCGTACAGGAAACTGATCATCGCGCCGAGCGTGAAGGTCAGCCATGCGCTTTCGAGGACGCCGACCTGGGCACCGAGTCGACCGTTGATGGCCGACTGCGCGCAGAGGACGGCGCCGCTGAAGACGACGATGCAGAGCATGAGGATAAGCATGGGGTTCGTACTCAGTGGATGAGCCAGAGGGCGGCGAGGATGGCGACGAGTGCACCGGCGCGATAACCGTCGACCTCGCGTTTCGCGCTACCCAGCCAGCCGAAATGATCGATGACGAGACTGGCGGCAACCTGCCCGAAGAGAATGCCGACCATGGTCAGGCCCACGCCGATGAACGGCGTCGCGATCGTCAGTGCCGCGACGTAGATCGGGCCGAGGACGCCACCCGTCAGCAGCCAGCGGGGCTGCGAAAACAGCAGCGAGAGCCTCGGCCGCCCGAACACGAGGCCGAAGGTGAGCAATAGCGAGCCCATGCCGAAGATGGCGAGGACGGCCCAGGAGTGACCGATTTCCTCGCCGAGCGGGCCAAGCAGGCCTGCCTCCACTGACAGGCCCATGCCGGCCGCGACGACCAGCGGGATGATCCAGAGTTGTTTCATGAAAGAGTGTTCCGGTGAATACGCAAAGCGTAGACTCATGCTGCATATCGAACAATCCGTCTGATCCGGAATAATTCATTGCTTGAAAGGCAACTCGATGCAGCTCATAGCCTTACGCTACTTCGCCATGGTCGCCTCGACCGGCAGCTTCGCCGGCACGGCGCGGCACTACCAGGTGCCGCCCTCCTCCGTGTCCCGTCACGTGGCAGCCCTCGAGCGTGACGTCGGGCAGCAGCTGCTCTATCGACACACCCGGGCGGTGCGCCTGACGGAAGCCGGCGAGCGGTACTTCGCCCAGATCAGGGAAGCCCTCGACCTCATCGACATGGCGACCGAGAGCGTCGACGATGTCAACGCACCGCCACGCGGCACGCTGCGCATCAACGCGCCGATAGCGTTGGGAAGGCTGCATATCGCGCCGATCCTTCACCAGCTGCAACGCGACTACCCGGGGTTGTCGGTGCAGCTCACGCTGACGGATGCCTTCATCGACCCCGTGCAGGAAGGTGCGGAGATCACGATACGCGTCGGCACGCTCGTGGATTCCGGGCTGGTCGGTCCCCAGGTCAGTCCCCAGCGCTACGTGGCCTGTGCCACGCGCGCGTACCTCGATAAACACGGCACGCCACGGCATCCGCGCGAGCTGGTCGACCATAACTGCCTCGTCTACCGCGGACAGTCGCAGCGCTGGTATTTCCGCGAGCCAGGCGAAGCCGCGTTCAAGGGCTATGACATCAGGGGGAATTTCAGCAGCAACAACGCCGAGGCACTGGTCGGCGCCGCCTACGCCGATCTTGGCATCGTGCTGTTCCCCACGTGGTTGTTCGAGCCGAAGTCGTTCAAGGGCAAGGGCTTCATCAAACTGCTGCAGGACTGGGAGGGCTCCGTCGAAGCCGAGCCGCCGGCCATCCATCTCCTCTCCCCTGAAAACCGCTCCCGCTCCCGCAAGGTACGCCTGGTCACCGACTACCTCCTCGAACGCATCGGCACACCCCCCTACTGGGACGACATCTGACCAAGACGACATCTGCCCCCCATGACTGGGACGACATCTGCTCACCCTGCCCTGGACGACAACATCCCCCGCGTAGGAGCGCGCCCCGCGCGCGACATCCCCTCGCGAACCATTCCAGCGTTTTTAATGCCCGACCACCACCCGCCCCGCATGCCTCGCCCCCGCCGGAAACCCATGCCCCCTCA